>JAABUX010000622.1_pt1 | contig 58841 bp, 38 predicted proteins | sample 5561851 | NCBI WGS metagenome assembly JAABUX01 (sample SAMN10711883, study PRJNA513361) | rock metagenome | isolation source: Antarctica rocks | place: Antarctica: Victoria Land, Richard Nunatak red sandstone | collected 2016-01-03
GGCGTGGGAGGAGATCCGCAACGAACGTGGGGACCAGATCAAGTGGCAGTTGACCACGGCGGATGCACGGATCAAGCTGCATCGGCTCTACCCCGTGCTTTGAGCGTGGCGGACCACTAGAGGTCAAACGAATGAATTGGATGGTTGCCGATTTGGTTGCCGACTCTCTTTGCCTCATGGTCCGAATCGAGGAGGACGGTTCGCAAAGGATTTTTGGAAGTGGATTTTTCTTCATGGATAATGACGTGGTGGCTACCGCGAAACACATTTTGCAAGATATCGAGGACTCAAAGACTCATTGCTATCTCGGGGTCTTCACAAAGGAGGTGCCAGAGTTACTGCAACCAATCCAGTGCGTCTACCATTCGGAACAAGACCTCGCATTTATAAAATTGAATAAGCCAAATTCTAATGTGCAGCCGCTTCAACCAGGCTACAAAACTGAAGCTGGCTTCATCTATGCCGCCTATGATCCGATTGCGAATCGAACTTTCGTAGCCCGTGTTCCTGCGTTTATGACGCCTCCTGGTCGCGAAACTAACAACTCCGTTACACATTTTTTTGAGTGGAATACGCCAACGATGCCAGGAAATTCCGGCGGTCCTTTAGTCGGCACAGACGGAGGTGTCGTCGGAATTTTGTCTGGTGTCGTTAGGCGGGGAAGTTCGGCAAATTGCGAAGGTCACAGAGATCCTACAGCACAAGGCATAGCCAGGGCAGTTTTTATCGGTCCGTTAGTAGACCTATATCGAAGATGGAAATTTTTTCCAGGTATGATCAGAGAAGATTTTACTCCTTTTCGTTAATCGGCAGTTCTTCAACTTGGGCGAAAACGGGACACCCAAAGTTTCATTTCCAAAAACTTGAATGTCCCTAATTCTTTGTTTCCACGATCAAGGCTTGGGCGGGGTGGCCATTCTGAGGAACGGGTTCGGCCCTAGCTCGACCTTCTTGATGGATTGGAGGTAGTCGAGGAGACCTTCCGACTCTTTCCCGCCGACCTGGGCGTGGAAGTGGAGGGTGAAGCCGTGCGGGCCTTTGGCGTCGATGAGCTTGGGTTCGAGGGTGAGGGCGGCCTTCACCGCGTCGACCAGGCCCATCATGGCGGCGCAGAAGAGGTCCATCCTGGCTCCGTGCTTCAGGAGCATTTCGACGATGTCTCGACGCCCCATGTGCGAGGCCCCTCCCAAGCCGGTTTCCCAGTCGCCCGCGCCCCAGTCCACCGTGGCGTTGATCAGCGCCGGCTCCTTGACGAGCAGTTTCTCCGCCATGTCCGGGTCCATGTGGCAGTAGATGACGAAGTCTTGAGCGAACTGGCGGTTGATCTGCGGCTTCTTCCAGGAGGGTGCGAACCCCGGCGCCGGGTAGTCGCGCTCGAAGCCCGCTTCGGTCGGTCGTGCCGCTTCCGGCTTGTCATCGTTCAAGGAGGCGAGGACCACGCCTGCGTTGAGATTGGCGAATTGGCGGCGAGTGATCGGGTCGTCCATCGTCGAGCTCCCTTCCGGTTGAATGGGGCGGCCAGTCCCTAAGGTTGGCCGATGACCCCCCGGTTGGCAAGGGGCCAAGATCCTCCGGTCAAGTCTTGGCGACTCGTCGTTTTTTTGCGACATCCGAGATCAGCGAATAAAGCGGCCCGGATTGTCCTATCTTTCTCGGGGCCGCTCACTTGGCCGGCGGGGGTGAGATGGGTCGCGTCGTCGAGGCGCGACCGTGCTCCGCTTGACCGATCACCGTTCGGTGATGTAAGATAATCGTTGGTTTCGACTTATAGACAGCGAACCGGGCGGATCACTGGATCGAGGCGAGGCGGCAATGGAACTGCTCACGGACATTTGGGATAAGACGACCGACACCATGACCGCCGTGACCGAGCAGGTTTCGGACGGACTGGTTCGCCTGTTTGGCAATTCGAATGAGCGGCAGATCCGCCGGATGCGACCGATCGTGGCCCGGATCAACGAGATGGAACCGGCCATGGGAGAGCTGGCCGACGACCAACTCATGGCCAAGACCGCCGAGTTCCGCAAGCGGTTGAAGGACGGGCAGACCCTTGAAGATGTCCTGCCCGAAGCGTTCGCGGTCTGCCGCGAAGGCGGTCGCCGCTTCCTCAAGATGCGGCACTACGACGTCCAGTTGATGGGCGCGATGGTCCTCCACGGCGGGAACATCGCCGAGATGGTCACCGGCGAAGGGAAAACCCTCGTCGCCACCCTGGCCGCTTACCTCAACGCGCTCGATGGCAAGGGCGTCCACGTCATCACGGTGAACGACTACCTCGCCCGCCGCGACGCCGAGTGGATGAGCCCCCTCTATAACGGCCTCGGCCTGACCGTCGGCGCGATCCAGTCCGACATGGACGCCGCCGAGCGCCAGGACATTTACGGGCGTGACATCACCTACGGCACGAACAACGAATTCGGCTTCGACTACCTTCGCGACAACATGAAGCCGTCGCGCGACCAGCAGGCCCAGGGGCCGCTCAACTACGCGATCATCGACGAGGTCGACTCGATCCTGATCGACGAGGCCCGGACTCCGCTCATCATCTCCGGCCCCGCCTTCGACGACGTCCGGAAGTACGCCGAGGCCGACCGGATCTCTCGACTGCTCAAGAACAAGGTCCACTTCGAGGTCAAGGAAAAAGAGCGGACCGCGCACCTCAACGATGACGGCGTCCGAGAGGCCGAGAAGATCGCCGGGGTCGAGAGCTTCTACACCCCCGGCAACATGGAATGGCCGCACCTGATCGACAACTCGCTCAAGGCCCACCACCTCTACCGCAAGGACCGCGACTACGTCGTCCTGAACGGCGAGATCGTGATCGTCGACGAGTTCACCGGTCGGTTGATGACCGGTCGGCAGTGGTCCGACGGGCTTCACCAGGCGGTCGAGGCCAAGGAACGGGTCCGGATCAAGGAAGAAAACCAGACGTTGGCGACGATCACGCTCCAGAACTTCTTCAAGCTCTACAAGAAGCTCTCCGGGATGACCGGGACGGCGATGACCGAGGCCAACGAGTTCTGGAAGGTCTACAAGCTCGACGTGGTGGCGATCCCCACCAACCGAAGTTTGACCCGGCAAAGCTTCGCCGACGTGATCTTCCGGACCGACCGCGAGAAGTACAACGCGATCCTCGACGAGCTGCGCGAGGTCCACGCGACGGGCCGCCCCGTCCTCGTGGGGACGACCTCGATCGAGCGGTCGGAGTTGATCGCCGACATGCTCAAGAACGTCGGGATCAAGCACCAGGTCCTGAACGCGAAGTTCCACGAGTCCGAAGCCGAGATCGTCGCGCAGGCGGGTCGGAAGTCCTTGGTCACGATCGCCACCAACATGGCGGGCCGGGGGACCGACATCATCCTCGGCGGCAACCCCGAGTTCATGGCCTGGGCCGACCTCAAGCGTGAAAAGGACGCCGACGGAATCCCGCTCTATCCCACCCGCCTCGAAGTCTCCAAAGATGTCTGGGAGGCTGCGGTCAGCAAGTACGAACCTGAGATGAAGTTGGAGGGGCGCGAGGTCGCGGGCCTGGGGGGCTTGCACATCATCGGGACCGAGCGGCACGAAAGCCGCCGGATCGACAACCAGCTTCGAGGTCGCTCGGGTCGGCAAGGGGACCCCGGTTCGTCCCGATTCTTCCTGTCGCTCGAAGACGACCTGATGCGGAAGTTCGCCGGAGAGTGGGTGTCGAGCATCCTCGCTCGGCTCGGGATGGAAGACGGCGAGGCGATCGAGAGCAAGATGGTCTCGCGGCGGATCGAGGGGGCGCAGAAGAAGGTTGAGGAGCGCAACTTCGACTCGCGAAAGAACTTGCTCGAATACGACGAGGTCATGGACGAGCAGCGGAAGCGGGTCTACGGTTTTCGCCAGAGGTTGCTCGACGGCGAACCGGCCAAGGACGCCATCCTCGACCAGATCGACACCCAGATCGACGAGGCCGCCGACCGATACCTCGCCGACGACTACGGCGCGGCCTGCTTCGCCGAGTGGGCGGGCCAGCGGTTGGGCGTCGAGCTGAACGCTCGAAACTACAAGGGGACCGACTTCGAGGCTTCCGTGACCGCCGCCCGCCAAGAGGCCGAGTCGCAGGCCGGGAGCCAGATCCGCGAGTCGATGGACGAGAACGTCCCATCCGACGCCGAGGCTTCGGAATACAACTGGGCCGCGCTGGCGACCTGGTTCAATGCCCGGTATGGGGCGAGCTACAAGGACAAGGACCTCCGGAAGGCCGCCAAGGTCGAGAACAACCAGTCGGTGATGGACCGGATCGCGCTCGAAGAATTCTTGACGACCAAGGCCGAAGAGTCGATCAACGCGGTCGACCTCGCCCCCGCCCACGAGTTCCTCGCCCCCGACTGGGGCCGTCGGACTTTGGCGGGCTGGGCGCACCACAAGTTCGGGGTCGCGATCGACCCGGCGACGTGGTCGGGTGTGGCCAAGGGCGAGATGGCTCGCCAGCTCAAGGAGCAATCGCGCGAGCTTTACGCCCGCAAGGAAGCCGAGTTCCCGGTTCGGGTCGGCCTGACCCGGTTCCTGGCCGAGCGGTCGCAGGGGCAGCAAAGCCCCCGGTATGACCGCGACGGCCTCGCCGCCTGGGCTTCGGAGCGGTTCGGCGTCTACATCGACCCCGAGGAGATCCGCTCGAAGTTCAAGCCCGAGATCGAGCAGATGCTGATCGAGGTCGCCCACCGCCAGTATCCCGGTGGTCGATTGGCGAAAGAACTCGACGACCGCCACCTTCAAGTTTTCGGCTCGGGTCCGGATCAGCGGCCCGACTCAGTCGCCGCCGACCAACTTACCGAATGGGCCAGGACCGAGTTCGGGGCCGAGGTGACTGGCGAAGGGCTGATCGCGGTCGGTCGCGACGCGGCCCGGAAGCGTTTGATCGACGCTCTCGACGCCCGCTATCGCCCCGAGATGCGCGAGATGGAGAAGGTGTTGCTCCTCCAGATCCTCGACCAGAGCTGGATGGAACACCTCCGGACGATGGACCACTTGCGGAGTTCGGTCGGGCTCCGGGGGTATGCCCAGGTCGACCCGAAGGTCGAGTACAAGCGGGAAGGGATGAAGATCTTCGAGGAGATGTGGTCGGGGGTCTCTGACAAGGTGACCGACCTCGTGTTCCGGATGGAGCAGCTCGACCCCGACTTCCTGTCGTACCTCGGCTCGCGCTGGCAACTCGACCGGGCCAAGGCGATCCACCAGGCACCCGAACCCGAGCCGTCCCTGGTCGCAAGCTCCTCGGGCGGCGGAGGCATTCGGGCCCAGCAAGAAGCCGCGATCGCCGCGAGCCAGCAAAACGGCGAACCTCAGAAGAAAGAGCCGGTCCGCAATGTTGGCAGGAAGGTCGGCCGGAACGACCCTTGCCCGTGCGGGTCTGGTAGAAAGTTCAAAGCGTGTTGCATGAACAAGGAAGTTGGCAGCCAGCCGTTCTGATGACATCGAGGATTCACCTTAAATCCTTCGGAGCGGTCGCCCGGTTTTTTCGAGAAAACCTCTCGGGTCACCCGGGAGGTTTTTTCACTTTATCCCAAACCATTGGTCCACCGTGGTTTAGGCTGTCAAGTTGGCTTCGTTCCGTTTGGAGGATTCGAGGCTTTTCCCCTTGCTCGATTGGGTTTTTTTGACCTCGGTAGATTGTTCGACTTAAGGCATAACGGTTGCACCTTGCCATTTTTGTTCTTACGGTTCCCCAAAGAGTCTGCCTGGGGAGGACCGTCGGTCATGATCTCAGAGGTCCGGGAAAGGATTCCCCGATGCCCTGTCTGCTCAACTTGATCTACGCGACGCTCCTGGCGGCCTGCTCGCCCTTTTTGCTCTACCGATCGATTCGGACGGGACGTTACCGCGAAGGTTGGAGCGAGAAGTTCTTCGGCCTGGCCCCGCTTCGGATCGGCGATCGCCCTTGCGTCTGGTTTCATGCGGTGAGCGTGGGCGAGGTCTTGCTCCTGAAAAGCGTGATCGCTGAGCTTCAACGGCGTCGACCGAACTGGGATGCGGTGATCTCGACGACCACCCGGACCGGCCTGTCGGTCGCCCGGCAGACTTACCCCGACCTCGTGACGTTTTACGCCCCGCTCGACTTCTCTTGGTCGGTCAAGCAGGCCATCTCGCGGGTCCGCCCCACCGTGCTCGCCCTGGTGGAGTTGGAGCTTTGGCCGAACCTGGTCTGGTCGGCCAAGAAGTCGGGGGCTCGGGTGGCGATCGTGAATGGTCGGCTCAGCTCGCAGAGCCACAAAAGCTACCGGAAGATCCGGAGGCCGCTCGGCCCGACGCTCCGGCGGATCGACGCCGTCGCCGCGCAGAATGGCGAGTACGCCAACCGGTTCGTCGACCTGGGAATCCCCCGGAGTCGGGTCCGGGTGACCGGATCGGTCAAGTTCGACGGCCTGGAAACGGACCGGGGGAACTCGAAGACGGTCGCGCTCCGCAAGGCGATGGGCCTGGCCCCTTCGGAGTTGATCTTCGTCGCGGGGAGCACCATGCCCGGCGAAGAGGCGGCGGCGCTGGCGGCTTATCGGAACGCGAAGCGGTTCCACCCCAACCTTCGGTTGGTCGTCGTCCCTCGCCACGCCGAGCGATTCGACGAGGTGGCGAGTTGGCTGAGCGATCAGGGGGAATGGGTCGTCCGCCGGAGCGAGGGGAAGGTCCTGGCACGACACGTCGGTTCGGGCGACTCGTCGGCGGTGATCCTGGTCGACACCCTGGGCGAGTTAGCGTCGGTCTGGGGCCTGGCCGACGTGGCGTTTGTCGGCGGGAGCTTGTTGCCGGGTCGAGGGGGTCAGAATATGCTCGAACCGGCGGCGTTCGGGGTTTCGCTCCTATTCGGGATGCACACGGCGAACTTCCGGGAAGTCGTCGAGCAGCTCCAGGGGTGCGGCGGGGCTCGGGTCGTCCGCGACTCGTCCGACCTGAGCGGCGCCTTGCTCGACGACCTCAACGACCCGGAAACCGCCACCCGTCGGGGCCTGGCCGCGCGGACTTATGTGCTAGCCCAGGACGGCGCGTCGGGCCGGACCTTCGCCGAGATCGACCGCTTGGTGGACTCCCCGCTCAAAAAATCCGCTTGATCCCGGTTCGGGTTTCCTCAATACTCACCAATCACGCTGGTGGCCGGTCGTCGGCTTACCGGAACGCTTTGGATCGCCCGGCAGGGTTGTCAGGCGCGATGCTGGCGAGGACGTTATGATGGCAAAGGAAGATGAGATGAGCGAGCAAACTCCGGCTGAAGGTTCGCAGGCCCAGGGGCAGCAGGCGACCGAAGTGCATGTCGATGACTCGGGCACCTTGCCGTCGTACTCGAACTTTTGCAGGGTCACCGCCACCCCCGAAGAGGTGATCCTCGACTTCGGCCTCAACCCGCAACCGTTCGCTCAGGGTCGTCAGGATGTCAAAGCCAACCAGCGGATCGTGATGAACTTCTACACCGCCAAGCGACTCCTCACCGCGCTGGGGATGACCATCCAGCGCCACGAAGGGACGTTCGGCTCGATCGAGCTCGACGTCCGCCGCCGAGCCACCAGCGGCGGAGCGGCGGCTCGCCCGACGGGCCCCCAGGGCGTCGTCGAGTAATCGATCGGGTCTTTGCACCGAACCACGAACCCCGAGGTCCCGCCGACCTCGGGGTTTTTGCGCGCCTTGGGATTGAAGCGATGGCCAAAGCTCGACGGAATGATTTCTGGAAACTCGTCTTGATCGGGATTTGAGACCTTCCCTCATCTCGCCCGCGAGTTTTTCCGATCCTGATGACTATGACGATTCGGATCGAGCGTGGGTCGTCGAGGCCCCGCGAGTTTCCGGAGCAATCGGCTCAATGCGATTGGCCGGCCGCGCCGATAACCAAAGGCGCCGGATACCCGGCCTCGGTTCAGGATGGACGAGTCTTGGCATAGGAGATGATGGAATGTCTCAGCCTTCCCGACCCCGGGCCAACGGTCCCGAGCAACGTCGTTCGAGAAGAGTCCTTCTCGAAGCGATCACCAATCTGGAAACCCGGCAACTTCTCGCCCCGTTCGTGTCGGTCGGCCCCACCACTACGGTCTTTCTCCCTCCTACCGTCGCGGTTCCCGGGCAGAACATCGGCAGTGCGACGTTGACGACCGGTTCGGGAGCGGCCATAGCCAACCAAGCGGGGGCTTCGGTCACCTTGCCCGCGTTCCCCGAGGCCGCCGCGATCACCTCGGTCTCGGAACTGACGCCGACGACCTCGTTCGGCGGCGATATCGTCCGGATCAGGACCGGCCCCGGTGGGGATTTCGGCAAGCAGGTTTACGCCATCTCGCGAGGGGCCGGCGACAACCTCGGCGCCGCGATCAACCGCCCGGGCGTGATCTACCGGGTCGACCCGGCCACCGGGAAGTCGTCGGTCTTCTTCGACCTGAACACCGTCATTCCTCAGCTCGACCCCACCCAAACCTCGGCCGCGAACTCCGCCGGTCCGCAAACGGGATTGGTGAACTGGTACGACATGACCTTCGACCGGGAAGGGATCTTCGACGGTCGCCCGTCATTGTTCGTTTCGTCGGTCGATCAGACCAACCCGGCCAAGAACGCCATCTACCGGATCGCCTCGGACGGGACCTTCCTCGGCGCCTTCACCACATTCTCGGACAACTCGCTCAGCGCGGCCAAGCTGACGTTCAATCCCTCGGCCATCTTGATCCCGCCGGTCGAGCAGCAGACCTTCCTCCGGGGGCTGATCTCGGGCACCGGGACCGGGGCCGTCCTGGGAGCACTCGGTAACGCGACCGGCGGAGGGTTCGGATCGGCCACCACGTCGCAGTTCGCGGCCCTCTTCTTCGACGCGACCGCCTTTCGGCCCGGCACCCCGATCAACTCGACGACTCTGAAGACGGGCGTCCGGCAGACCGGGCTGAGCTTTGGGCCTCAGACCGGCCTGACGTCGGCCAACACCAGCTACAATTCGCTGGTTTACTCCACATTCGCCGATTTCGGGACCCCACAATTCAGTCCCCTGTTCGCCGCCCGACCCGGGCTCAGCGGTGTCCAGGGCCTCAACGGCGAGTTTTTGATCAACCAAGGCAACGACCCCAACGTCCTCGCGAATACCAACAACAATCCGACGGCGGTCATCGACCTTTATCCTTACGCCAGCACCGACTTCCGGCGGTTCGAGGACATCGCGTTCGACCAGTACGGCTATTTCTCGCAAGGGTTGCCGATCACCGGGGGAAGCACGCTCACGTCCAACGGCGTCTTGTTTGGTGGCTCGACCGCGTTCGGGAACGGGACCGGGGTCGGGATCAACGCCACGGGCCTCGGCGCGGTCTCGGCGCCGGTGTATGCCGGCAGCCTCTTCGCGGCCGACTTGTCCACCGGCCTGGCCGTCTCGGTCCCGATCCCGGCCCCCGGGACAGGGGTGACTCTCCCGCCGAATGTGACGGCGCCCACCGTGCCGATCTTGCTCCCATTCCAGGGTGGGGGGGCAGTGGGGATCACGGCCGTCTCGCCGTTGACCGGCGCGCCGACCACCGTGTTCTTCCCCGGCGGACCGGGCGAGATCAACCCCGTCATCAGCGGGTCGCCAGTCGCAGGCGGTCGGATCGTCCGGATCGACCAGTTCGGTCGGGTGACCAACTTCGCCCAGGGGTTCGCCACCAGCAACGACGTCAGCTCGCAGTCGTTCAACAATTCCAGCTTGAGCATCACCTTCTCGCCCGACGGGACGACGCTCTACGCCTCCGACGACCAAGGGATCTGGCAATTCAAGACCACGGCGAGCCTGGCCGGCTCGTCTTCGGGTTCGATCGTCGGCCTGAACGACCTGCGAACCCTCGGCGTCCCCTACGACGGCAGCAATAGCGCGGTCGCCGTGGTCGACACCGGGGTTGACGCGACAAACACGAGCTTCCGGGGTCGAGTCGCCCCGGGGATCGCCACCACGATCACCAACGGCCTGGGCAACACCGACTTCGCCTTCGGACTCCCCGGCATCGGCGGGACCGGCGCGGGCGGCGGCACGGGCGGCGGCGGCGGTGGGACCGGCGGGGCTGGTGGGACCGGCGGCGGCGGTGGGACCGGTACCGGCGGTGGGACCGGTACCGGCGGTGGGACCGGTACCGGCGGCGGCACGGGGACTGGTGGAGGTACCGGCACCGGCGGCGGCACGGGAACCGGGAACAATGGCACGATCACCGGACAGGCGACCACGTTGACTCAGAATGGCCACGGGACTCCGGTGGCCGGGATCATCGCCCAGTTCGTCCCTCAGGCGACGATCAACCCGGTCAACGTCTTCCAACCGTTCGTCCAGTCGAACGCCAACGGGACGGGTCAGGCCTTGTTCGCCTCCAACCAGGCGACGACCACCGACGCGGTGTTCTCGGGTCTCCAGTATGTGGCGAACAACCCTTACGTTCAGGACCCTCTCCGGCCGCAAAATAACGACCGGGTGATCACCGCCAGCCTGGCGTTCGGCACGACGGAAACGTTCGCGACCGAGCAAACGTCTTACAAGGCGTACCCTCAGGTCGTGATCAGCTTCAAGAACCAGTTGGACAAGCTCTTGAAGGTCGGGATCGCGCCGATCGCCGCCGCCGGGCAGTTCGGGGCACCCATCGGGGCGATCACCGGGGTGGTCGACCCGGGGGTCGGGGCGTCGAACAACGCCGCGAACACCACCGTCGGCGACACCAACGGGATGTCGCTCCCCGCCGTCCTCAACGAGGTGATCTCGGTCACCGGAACCTATCCGTTCATCTTCCAGGACAGCGCGAGCACTCCGCCCACGAATCCCGCCCAGACGTTGCTCGGTCGAATCCGAGGCCCGGTCCTCGTCTTCGGCAACAGCATCAACACGGCAGGTAGCCTGGGCGACTCCGGCCCCAACGGCGGAGTGTCGGGCAGCACGGCGGGCGGTGGCGGTGGCGGTGGCGGGACCGGCGGCGGCGGTGCGGGCGGTGGCGGTGGCGGTGGCACCACGGGCGGCGGCGGCGGTACGGGTGGCGGCGGAGCCGGTGGCGGCACCGGGGCCGGAGGGACCACCACGAACGGAAGTGGCAACAGCCTGGGTCAATTGACCGCAGCCGACGGCGGGAGTGGTGGAGGCACAGGCAACGGCGGTGGGGCAGGGACGGGTGGAGCCGGAGGGACTGGAGGGGCTGGTGGGGCCGGCGGTGCCGGTGGAGGAAGCCTGATCACGTTCAGCGACCGCTTGCTCGGTGCGGCCAACCGGAGTGCCACGACCGACTTCGCCGCCCCGGCACTCGACGCCCCGACGTTCCGTCGGGTCTTCGGCAACATCCAGAACTTCGACCCGAACACCTTCCAGGAAGGTGGGACGTCGATCTCCTCGGCCATCGTCACCGGTTCGTATTCCCTGGTCAGCTCGGCCCTGGACTACTGGACCCAGCTTCGCAAGCAGGGGACGACCAGCTCGGCCTACCTCAACGCGCCGGTCGGGTCGCATGTCCTGAACTTCGCGCCCAACAAGCTTTATAACTTGGCGACGTACAACACCCCCAACGGGATCAATTCGATCCTGGCCTACACCGCCGCCCCGGCGGCCGACATCAACGACAACTTGACCGTGGCCGGACCACCGAAGCTTCTGGGCAGCACCTTGCCTCGCTCGTTTGCCCGGGTGTCCGTCAGTAACGCGATCGCCGCGATCGAAGGGAAGGTCGCCCTCGACTACCTGATCAAGCACAACACGTTCAACATCATCGACGCCAACCACAACGGCACGATCACGTCGCAGGAGATCCAGAACTTCGTCGATAAGGCCAACGCGATCGGCCTGCCCGAAGCCGGGGCGATGGCCCGACTCCTCGGGGGAACCTCGCGGTCGGCCGTGTCGAACTCGTTCACGGCGGAGGGCGAGCAGCCCGACCAGCCCGACGTCCTCCAACGCCGGTTCAACTTCTTCGACTACGCCGTCCACGGCAAGTTGCAAGGGTCGATCTCGATCGCTCAGCTCAAGCTGTTGAGCAAGTACATCTTGCCGACCCCGGACGCCTACACGATCACCGACCGTCAGCGGGCTTCGGCCAACGGCTTCCTGATCGCCCCGGCGTCGCAACGCAACTTCAAGGACTTGCAGCACCTCAAGCCGAGCTACGAGTTCGTGGCCAAGGGTTCCTACAACCGATACCCGGGCGTGTCGCCCGCCCAGTTCGGCGTCAACAGCAACATCAAGGGGAACAACACGAACGGACCGGTCTACTCGCTGTTCGATGGCAAGGCGGGAGGGGTCGTCTCTTCCACGACTCCCACCACCTCCACCAGCACGAGCACCGGCAACGTGCCGAACGTCCCCCTGACCGCGACGAACACGCTGGGAACCGTGGACGGGTCCAACTTCGCCCCCTCGCCGACCACCGGAACGACGGCGGCAGCGGCGACCGCGACGACCTCGACCTCGGCTCCAGTCGCGGCCATGCCCTCAACGACGACATCGGCGGTTGCCGCGACCCCGGCCAGGGCTGCCAACCCTGTGGCGGCTTCGACGCCATCACAAACCTCCGCCGCTTCCTCGAATACGGCGACCTCGCAAACCGCAACGTCGATCCAGATCCCGAACAATGCCGCGTTCGCCTCGACGGCGACCGCGAGCACCACGTCGGGCCAGGTAGCCACCGGAGCGGCCAACTCGGTCAACGTCGCTCAGCAGATCGCCGCCTTGCTCCCGCCCCAACCGGCCGGGACTTCGACGGTGAACACCGGGCAAACGACCCCGAAGCCGCCCACCAGCGGCAAGGGCTGACCGAACCATCGGTCACGAGCCAAGGGGACGACACGACCTGTCGCCCCTTGGGTTCGACCTCTCGGGTCTTCGATCCCGGGCCAGGATCAACCGAAGGAAACCTCGCGACCCCGCGAGGTTTTTTCGTTGAATCACCGGTCGATCAAATGAAGCGGAGGCTCTCGGCGATCTTCCGGAATTGGGCGAACAACCCCTCGGAAGACTCGGGCCAGATCGTCATCCACCCTCGATAGTTGATCTCTTCGAGCGCCCCGAAATAGCTTTCCCAGTCGAGGCTGGTCGCCGATCGCGCGTTCCTCCGGGTCGAAACCTCGACGGCAACTTGCTGCCCGACCGCCTGGTGGAGATACGCATGGGCTACCCAGTGCCCCAGGTCTCGGACGGCGAGGACCGGGTCGAACCCGTTGCGGAGCAGGTAAGCCGGGTCGACGCTCGCGGCGAGGTTGGGGAGGTCTCGACCGTCCAGGAACGTCTTCAAGGTCTCGCCCGGTTCGGTCCCCGTTTCGAGGACGACCTGCAAACCTCGATGGTCGGCTCGCTGGGCCAACTCGCCGATCGTCGTGTCGAACGCGGCTCGCTTTTCCGCCTCGTCCGTCGGCGGGACCGACCCGGCCCGGACCAGGATCAAGCGGGCGCCCAGGTCGTAGGCGAACTCGAACGCCCGATCCGCCCGAGCGATCCGGTCTTCGATCTGGTCGAAGGTGTCGAACCCCCGGCGGGTCGGGAGGTGGACCCCCGCGAGCGTGATCTCGACCGACCGGAATAGGTGGCGAAGCTCGCGGCGCCCCGACTCCGACAACTGGGCCGGGGCCAACTCCCCCGAGGCGTCGATGATGATCCCCTTCGCCCCGGCCTCGGCGGCCAGTCGGATCTGCTCGCGGATCGGCCGGCTCGGGTCGAGCCGGACACTGAGGGGAGACCGGATCATCGACAAGCCCTCCAATTTTCTCGACCCCGCGATCATCACTCCGACTATGCTAATGGCTATTGTAACCTTTCGACGAAGCCTCGACGGCCCGGCTTTCGATTTGGCGACCCGAAGCGAGGGGGATGGTCGGGTGGGATCTCCTCGGATCATCGCGAGACATCTGCCAACCTCGATGGGACTCGAAGACCTCCGAGCCCGGATCGGGTCGTGGACCAGCCCCGCCATGCTCGGAGGGAACCGGCTTTCCGGTCGGAGCGGTCGATGGAGCATCCTCGCCGCTCAGCCCCGGCTGATCTTCGAGTCGGCATCGGGCCGTGGTTGGCAAGTCTGGACCGACCAGAAGACCCGGACCGGCGGCGACGACGCCCTGGCCGGACTCGACTCGCTCTTAAAGGCTCATGGTCTCGACGGGACCGATCCTCACCAACTCGACCCCGAACTCCCCTTCCAGGGTGGCCTGATCGGCTTCCTGTCCTACGACCTCGCCCCCCGGATCGAGAAGGTTCCCCGCCGGGTTTTGGCCGACTCGCGTCTGCCCACCCTCCGGTTCGGGCTTTACGACACATTCGCCCTCTTCGACCACGAACGAGACCAAGCCTCGCTCTGGGCCGTCGACCTCCTCGACGAAGGCGAGATCGCGGTCGAAGTGCGGCTCGAATCTTGGGCGAATCGTCTCAAAGAGCCTGCCAACCCATCAACCCATCGGGCGAATCTGGGGCCAGTCGTCGCCGACCAAGGCCGAGGCGACTACCTCGACCGGGTCGAGCGCTCGAAGCGGTATATCGAGGCCGGCGACATCTTCCAGGTCAACCTGTCGCAGCGGTTCTCGGCCCAGGGAGCGGTCGACCCGCTCGACCTCGACGTCCGGCTCAGGGCCAGGAGTCCCGCCCCCTACTCCGCTTACCTCCGGTGGGACGACCTGGCCATCGTCAGCGTCAGCCCCGAGTTGTTCTACGAGACGGAGGGGCGGAGGATCATCACCCGACCGATCAAGGGGACCCGGCCCCGGTCGAGCAACCCCAGGGTCGACGCCGACCTCGCCGCCGAGCTGATCGCCAGCCTCAAGGATCAGGCCGAGCTGACCATGATCGTCGACCTGGAGCGGAACGACCTCGGGCGGGTCTGCGACTACGGCTCGGTCCGGGTGGTCGAACCTCGGGTTCTGGAGAGCTTCCAAAACGTCCACCATACCGTCGCGACGGTCGAAGGGCGACTCCGCGCCGACGCGACCCCGATCGACGTCGTCCGGGCGATGTTCCCCGGCGGCTCGATCATCGGCGCCCCCAAGATCCGGGCGATGGAGATCATCGACGAGCTCGAACCCTGTCGCCGAGGGATCTACACCGGGGCCATCGGCTACTGGAGCGCCAATGGTCGATCGGCGTTCAACATCGCGATCCGAACCATCGTCGTCGAAGGGCCTCGGATCACCTACCACGTCGGCGGCGGGATCGTCGCCGACTCCGACCCCGCCCAGGAATATCAAGAAACCCTCGACAAGGGCCGGACCCTGTTCGCGACCCTGAACCGCTTGGGGATCGAGTCATGATCTGGGTCGACGGTCGGATCGTCGCGTCGGATCGGCTGGCTTTACCCACGTCGGACCGGATCTTCGAGCACGGCCTGGGCCTGTTCGAGACGACCCGAACCTGGAACGGCGAGGCTCGGCTCTTGCGCCGCCACCTCGACCGGATGCGGCGATCGGCCCGAACGCTGGGAATTGTCCTGGACGCCGCCAACCTTCCGACCCTCGAAGATGTGGGGCGATTGGTCGCGGCGAACCACATTTCCGCTGATGTCCTGGTCCGGGTGACGACCTCGGCAGGGCGAACCCCCGACCTCCGCTCCACGAGTTGGATGACGATCGCCCCCCTGCCCCCCGCGCCGCCCCGGTCCGGCTACCGGGTGACCGACGCCGCCTGGACGGTCGCCGTCGACGATCCGTTGGCCCGCCACAAGACCTTGAACTACTGGTCGAAGCGGATCGCCCATGAGCAGGCTCAAGCGATCGGCGTCGACGAGGCGGTCTTCTCCTCGGCCGATGGGCGGCTCTGGGAAGCGAGTCGGGGAAACCTGTTCGTCGTCATCGGCCGAGACCTGATCACCCCACCCGAGTCGGGGCCGATCATCCCGGGGATCATGCGGCGTTTGGCCCTCGATCTCGCCCATCTCGCCGGACTTTCGGCCACCGAGGCCGACGTCGACGGCGCGATGATCGGGGTCGCCGACGAGATCTTCCTCACCAACTCGGTCCGGAGTCTGATCCCCGTCGGTCGCTGGTCGGGACGCGATTATCGGCCGACCAACCCGAGCTTCCCGCAGACTTCTCGACTCCAAAGCGAGATCCAGGCGTATCTGACCTCCGCGAGCCCTCGACCATGACCACCGTCGCCGATCTCCTCGCCTGGATGGAACGATTCGCCCCCAAATCCCTGGCCGAGTCGTGGGACAACGTCGGCCTCTTGATGGGCGACCCGGCGTCGAACGTCGAGCGGGTGATGACCTGCTTGACGGTGACCTCGACGACAGCCGACGAGGCGATCCAGGGGCAAGCCGAGGCGATCATCAGCCATCATCCGATCTTCTTCAAGCCGACGAAGACCTTGCTCGCCCACCGCCCGGAATCGGGCTTCTTGTGGCGGCTCGCTCGCGCCGGGGTGTCGGTGCTGAGCCCGCACACCTCGTTCGACAACACCGAAGGGGGCATCAACGACGGCCTGGCTCGCCGGTTCGGCCTGGTCGATGTTTCCCCGCTCCGAGTCCAACCCTCGGGCGATTGGTACAAGATCGTCGTGTTCGCCCCCCAGGCCGAGCGCGACGCTCTCCTGAATGCCGCGTTCAAGGCCGGCGCGGGCGGACTGGGCGAATACTCCGAGTGTTCCTTCGCCGCCGAGGGCGCGGGAACCTTCCGGGGATCTTCCCGCTCGAACCCAACCATCGGCCAGCCCGGACGTCGCGAATCGGTCGCCGAGTGCCGCGTCGAGATGCTTTGCCCCGGCCCTCGTCGAGCCGAGGTCCTGGCCGCCGTCCGCTCGGCTCATTCTTACGAAGAACCGGCGATCGACCTGATCCGGATCGAGCCGACTTGGAAATCCGACTCGGGGTCGGGCCGGATCGGTATTTTGACGAACCCCGAACCGCTAGGTCGGTTCGCGGCGCGGGTGGCCTCGACCCTGAATGCCCCCGGAGCCCAGTTTGTCGGCGATCCCGACCGCCTCGTCGAGCGCGTCGCCCTCTGCTGCGGCGCCGGCGATGAGTTCCTCCAGGACGCCCACCGAATAGGGGCCGACGTCTACCTCACCGGCGAGGCTCGCTATCATCGGGCGCTGGAGGCCGAGAGCCTGGGTCTTGGCCTGATCGTCGCCGGGCACCACGCGACCGAGCGGCCCGGGGTGGAGGACCTTGTTGGGCGGATCGCGGGCGAGTTCCCCGGCCTCGAAGTCTGGGCCAGCCGGTCGGAAGCCGACCCGCTCCGGTCGGTGGCCTTAATGCCCTGATCGGGATCGAAAAAAGACGACCGACTCGGGGTGAGTCGATCGTCAGGTGAAAATGTCAGACGGTCGCTCGATCGAGCGACCTCAGGGAGTGGTCACGACGGTTTCGGTGGCTTCGGGGCCGGCCTTGCCGCCTCGGGTCGAGGGAACGGCCAGGTAGGTCTGGTGTTCCCATTGCCCCTGCCAGGCGAGTCCCGCCCAGCGTTGGAGCGAGATCGCCTTGACGGTCGGGCGGTCTTCGTCGCGGATCACCTCGCCCCAAGCGCCGGTGTAGGCGGCCCGGACCTGCGCGGAGGTCCCGCCATAACAAAGGAGTCGTTCACCGCTGGGGGCCAAACAAGCAACGGCTCGCCAATCTTGAGCCCCTGTGGATTCGCTGATACTCATGAACTCGCCATCTCCGCCGAAAAATATCGTCGACCCGACCGATGGAATCAACCGGTCGGATCTCGAAAACCAATGTCTAGGGATCAACCGACGAACCGGCCTTTTCAGGCGGTACTTGCCGACCGACAGCAGGTGGGGCGGCAATGCCTGGGTGGAAACGAACCCAACTGCCAGATCGGCGCTTCGTCGTCTCGCGTGATCAACCTCAAAGGATGACAGACGAGACAGGTTCGCAACGGAGGCAAAGCGGTGAACCGAACCAAGGAGACAAACCCGATCACCGATCGAATGATCCGCGAAGTGGGTCACGCTCCTCCGCCACCCCTGACTTTCTCATTGGGGTATTGTACCGCTTCGCGCAATCATCGGCGAATAAATAATCGCAAGATTCGCCAAAAAAGTCGGCCCCGAAACGACTTCGAGCCGAACTATTTCGAGCCAGGGTCACCGAGCATGATCAAACCTTTGCCGAGTCGACCCGATTGCTCGGCCTGCCGGACCCCTTCCTGGAAGTCGTCGATCGCGAAGTGCCGGCCCGGTTCGGAGGCGAGGACACCCATGCGGATCAGCTCGGAGATTTGCCTGAACAGCACCACCATCTTCCACTTTGGTCGGCCTGTCGACCAGAAGCCTAAATAAAAACCTTCGAGGACCCGCTTGCCCGCGATCATCCGCCTGGGATCGACCTCGATGGGCTTGTACTCCAATGTCCCGTAGACCAGCATCCGTCCATTCTCGCCCAGGGCGTCGAACATCCCGGTGCCGGTTTCCCCCGCGACCGGGTCGATGGCATACTGAACCCCGCCTTGCCCAACCACCCGGCGGACCTGGTCGCCGATCGGGCCGTCCGCCGGGCAGATCACCGCGTCGGCCCCGATTCGCTTCAGTTCGTCCATCGCCTCGGGGCGTCGGACGACGTTGATCGTCTTGAAGCCGTCATGCTTGCCAAGCTTGATGATCATCCGCCCCAGAGTCGAACCCGCCGCCGACTGGAGCAGCCAGGCCCCTTTCGGGACGGCCAGGACATGGCGAGTCATCGCCAGGGCGGTCGCCGGGTTCACGAAGAACGAGGCGACCTGATCGTCCGGGAGGTCGTTCGGCACCGGGACGACCCGGAGGGCGGGGATCACGGTATATTGGGCCCAGTTCCCTCCGGCCTGGCTCAAGACGGCGACCCGACGCCCCATGAGCAGCTTGCCGATTAACCCCGGACCGGCGCGATCGACGACTCCTACCCCCTCGTATCCCGGCGTGAACGGGAGATCGGGCAACGTCCCGTACTTCCCCCGGATCGTCAGGATGTCCGATGGGTTGATCGGGCTGGCGATCATCTTGACCCGGATTTCGCCCGGGCCAGGCTCGGGGGTGGGGAGGTCCACCACCCGCAAAACCTCGGAGGGGTCGCCAAACGCATCGAAGCGGAGTGCCTTCATGGAGGTTGCCGTGTTCCCTTGAGGGTGGAGTCGCCCGGTCCGACCCGTGTTATCTTACAACGTCTTCCCCCTCGGGCAAAATCGATGTCGAGCGATCACTTCCCGAACACTCACCCAAGGACCGGCACCATGACCGACGACCCTCTCGTCTCGACCGACTGGCTGGCGGACCACCTGGCCGACCCCGACGTCCGGGTCCTCGACATCCGGGGGGCGGTGTCGACCAAGATGACCGAGCCTGGCGTCGAAGTCGCCGAGTATCGGGGCGCCCCCGAAGCCTACGCGGCCAGTCATATCCCCGGCTCATTGTTCGTCGACTGGACGGTGGACATCGTCGACCTCGAAGACCCCGTCCCCGCCCAACTGGCCAAGCCCGGCGACTTCGCCCGGGCGATGGGCGATCGAGGGGTCGGCGACTCGACCCACGTCATCGCCGTCGACCCGATGGGCGGGCAGTTTGCCACCCGGCTCTGGTGGGCGCTCCGGGCTTACGGCCACGAGCGAGTCGGCGTCCTCGACGGCGGCTGGAACCGCTGGGTCGAGGAGGGACACCCGGTCGACTCGAATCCGGTCACCGTTTCGCCCGCCAGGTTCACCCCCCGACCGCAAACGGGCTGGCGGGTCCTTGCCTCCGAGCTTGTCAACCGGCTCGACGATCCGAGCCTCCAACTCCTCGACGCCCGAGACCTCGGCCAATTCACCGGGTCCAAACGTCGAGGCCCGCGAGGCGGTCACATTCCCGGCGCCGTTCACATCCCCCGTGAGCTGTTCTTCGCCGAAGGGGGCGGGTTCAAACCCCTCGAAGAGATCCGCCAACTGATCGAAGGTCTCAACATCAAGTTGGACAAGCCGACGGTCGCCTATTGCAACGGAGGCGTCGCGGCGACGGTGGTCCTCTTCAACCTGGCCCGGCTCGTGTTCGACTCGATCGGCAACTACGACGGGTCGTGGAACGAGTGGAGCGGCCTCGAGGATCTGCCGGTCGAGGTTTAGGAGTTGACCTCGGGACGCTATGTGCCCAAGCCCCTCTGCGGGTGTGGATACGTCGGGGCCGACGAAGCGGACGTCGGTGCGCCTCGTAGATCACCACGGGATCGTTGTGTTTTCCCAGCGCGTGAACGTCCCTGACGGGCCATCCGGACCGAGCAGCGCCACCCGAACGACCTCGCGGGAGCCATCCTCGACGGATTCCGTGCCCGCATATCCGTTGAGGTTCGTCTTGGTGAAGCCCGGGGAAACTAAGTTGACTTTGATCCCGGTCGACTCCAGCTCGACCATCATGGCTAGCGTCATGGCGTTGAGAGCCGCCTTGGACGCAGGGTACACGGGGCCGAAGAAAGCGTGGTACGGGTAGGCCGGGTCCGCGTTCGCCGTCAGCGAGCCAACGCCGCTCGACACGTTGACGATGCGGGCGTCCGACGACTCGCGAAGGAGTGGCAGCATCGCCTGGTAAACGGCGAGGGCGCCAAACACGTTGGTTTCCCACACCGCGCGTATTTCGTCGATGGAGGCGTTGCTCGCGAGGGTTATCCGAGCATAATCCTGGAGGGATAAGCTGCCCTTTCTTGTATTTGAAATCGCTGCGTTGTTGACGAGCAGGTCGAGGCGGCGAAACTCATTGCGGATGCGCTCCGCTGCGGCGGCGACCGAAGCCCGATCCGTCACGTCGAGCTGGAGCGCGATGGCGCCCTGTCCAATCTCCCTTGCTGCGGCCACGCCTTTCTCGAAATTGCGCGACCCGACCAGCACAGTAAGGCCGTTCGCCACAAGTTCCTTCGCGACCTGAAGGCCGACGCCTTGATTGGCTCCCGTGATGAGGGCGACACGTTTATCCTGCATGTTATCTCCTTTGTTCTTTCGGATTGTCGGCGCCACCTAGCTCCACGATGAGTTCGGGCGGATCGCTGTTCCGTTTTTGTACGGATCACTGATCCGCTTGGCAAGAGGGGACATGGTGATCAAGAGACCGGAGGACTAACGCGACGGCTTAGTCTGCGGTCGGACCCGTCCTCGGCGGTCGGCTTGGGGCTTCCCTGGGGTCGCCCCCGCGCCGGAGGTCGGTTTGCGCCGCCGCCAGGCTGATGGTCGTCAGGGCGACCAGGAATGGGTGGCCGGGGACGGCGTTTTGCGGGTCGGCGAGTTGCCAGGCGAGGGCGACGGCGGACCTCGCGAGGTCGTCGTCGCCCGAGGCGTCCCAGAACGACGCCATCCAGAGCAGGAGTCGGCGATAATGCTCCATCCGGCCGATCAGGTGATGCTCGAACAGGTAACGGAACGCCCCGGCATCACGCCGGGGGTCGGGCGGGGTGTCGCCTCGGAGGGTCACGGCTTCGGCCAGGTCGAAGGTTAGCGAAGAGCGATCGACCCAGCTCGGGCAGGCTTCGAGGATCGCCCAGCTTGGCTCGGCGAGCATCGCCAGGGCCAGCGTCGCCACGTCCTCGGGGTCGAACCGGCCGACGATCGGGCGGGGCTGGAAGCCCGGCCCGATCGTCCGCTCCAGCCAGAACCGGAGCGCCGGGTTGGTCTCGGGTCCGCTCGACAACCAACTTCCGGCGAGGAGCGAAGCGGCGAGCTCGAGGTCATCTTCGACCAAGTCGGCGGCCTTCTGGTCGGCGAACTCCTCGAAGAAGCTGGCCGCGATCGAGGGACCAAGGCCCACCTGCCCCTTGACGAAAACGATCCCCCGATCGATGTCGCAGGTGAACGAGGCGACGACCCAATGGTCGCGGTCCCGGCTCGCCAGGACGATCGACGCTCGCCCCGACCCGTCCACCGCCGTGACCAGGCTTCCCACCAGTTCCGGGTTCGGTCGACCGGTTGAGGTCAACGCCGAGGCGATCATCGACTCGATCCGATCGTCGGACGCTCCGCCAACGGCCAGGCGGCGGCGCGCCCGGTCGCGAACCTTGGGGTCGAAGTGATCGGCGACGACCTCCGCCCAGGCCTGGCGGTGGTCCTCGTCTTCTCGGCTCGGGTCGAACAAGGCTTCCAGCGCCGCCGATCGGGTCGAGTCGTCATGGGCAAACGACAGGAGCCGGAGGAACGCGACCAATCCCGGCCCGGTCGGAGCTTCGGCGAGGCTGGCGATGATCTCGCGTCGGGTCTCGGGGTCGATCGCCCCCAAGCCTTCGAGCGCGACCCACGACCCTTCGGGCTCCTCTTCGAGCTGCTCGGCAAGGCTTTCCGAAACAAACTCGGGGTCCATCGCGTCGTTCAGCTCGTCCCAACGCTCCACGAGTTCCGGGTACCGCTCCAGTTGCCCCGAGCCGTCGAGGATCGCCAAAGCTTCCCAGGCCCGGTCGGGCGGCAGGTCGGGTTGGCGGACCAGGGCCAGGGCGAGGACGTCGGCCATCTCGGCATCCAGGTGGGCCTCAAGGATGCGCAAGATCACCCCGCCGTCGGCCTGACCCAGGTGGTCGAGCCGGGGGAGGATCGCCTGTCGAAGCCGGTCGGCGGGGAAGCGTTCGATCAGGCGGTTGAGGTACTGCTCCTCGGCCTCGGGCCGAAGCGCCGGAACCCCTCGGATCGCCCCGAGGATCGTCTCGGGGGTGTCGCCCGAACTGGCCTGGTCCATGACGAATCCGACCTCCTCGAAGATTCAAGAATGACAGATCGTAGGATCGTAAAAGCTTTCTTGAGCCACGGATGGAACACGGATAAGAACCATAATAGGGGATTTATCCGTGTTCCATCCGTGGCTCAATTCTCCCCTCCGTGTCTTGATTCCGCTTGAGCACGCCCGACCACGAGAGGTCGATCTCGCTTTCCAGGGTGGCTTGCTCGGTCAAGGCGGGGTCAAGCTCGGTCAGGAACCGGCTTGGCCTGGTGATCATGGTTGGGCCTCGGCCCCCTCGGGCGAGGGTGAGGGGGTAGGTCAGGTAAAGCTCGTCCATCGCCCTCGACACGGCGACGTAGAAGACCCGGCGTTCTTCTTCTTCGCCGCCGGGTTCGAGGATCGCCCGGGCGCTCGGGAAGCCGTCCTCGACGAGTCGGGGGACGAACACCCTCGACCATTCCAGCCCCTTGGCCTGGTGGATCGTGCTGAGGACGAGGTGCTCGGTCGACTCCTCGGTGTTCAAGGTGTCGACGCCGTAGATGTCGCCGGCCAGGAGGAGGTCGGAGATCAGCCGCTCCAGGCTGTCGTACCTCGAGGCGAGGACGGCGACCTGCTCGATGTCGGCGATCCGGTTGTCGGGACGCTCGTAGCGTGCCCGGACGGTGTCGGGGTAGCCCCCGGCCAGCAAGGCGGCGATGGCGGCCGAGGGGTTGGTCTCGGGCTTGGCGGCCTCGATCTTCCTCAGATCGGACACGAACCCGGCGAAGAATCCCTTGGTCTTGGTGGGCACAAGCGCCATCGTCTCGGCGGTAGCGAGGGCCTTGAGCGGGTCGGCCTGGGCGATCAGGTGGGCGCAGATCGCCGAGGCTTTGGCGGGTCCGACGCCGGGCAAGAGGAGCAAGAGCCGTCGCCAGGCGGGTTCGTCCTTGGCGTTGACCAGGATTCGCAGGTAGGCCAGGGTGTCCTTGATGTGGGCCTGCTCGAAGAACCTTTGGCCGCTCCGGATCGTGTAGGGGATGCCTCGGGCGACGAGTTCGGCCTGGAGCAAGATGCTGTCGTGGTGGTTCCGGTAGAGGACCGCCATTTTCGCCAGCGAGATCCCGCTTTCGCCCAGTTCGAGGATCTGCTGGCAGAGAAACTCGGCCTCTTCGGTCCCGTCGGCGGCGGGGACGACCAGGGGCAGGACGCCCGGGCCTCGCGCCGAGACCAGGGTCTTGGGGAAACCGGACTCGTTGCGGGCGATCGAGGCGTTGGTGAAGGCGACGATCTCGGGGGTGGATCGGTAGTTGGTTTCGAGGCGGAAGATGGCGGTGTTCGGGTTCCGGTCGGGGAACTTGAGGATGTTGTCGTAATTCGCCCCCCGAAACTTGTAGATCGACTGGGCATCGTCGCCGACGGCGGTCAAGTTGTTCGAACCGTGGCGGGCGATGGTCTCGACCAGGTGAGCCTGGATCGAGTTCGTGTCCTGCATCTCGTCGATCAGGAGGTGGCGGAACATCCGGGCCTGCGACTGGAGTTGGTCGGGGAACTCGTCGAGCAACCGCGCCCACTCGCCGAGCAGGTCGTCATAGTCCATGCAATTGGCGGCCTTCTTGCGATGGGCGTAAGCTTTGGTCGCGGCTTCAAGGTAGGGAATCCAACCCCCCCAGTCGGGGTTCCGGTCCAGGACCAGTTCCTTCAAAGGGCGTCGGACGTTGAACGCCAGGCTGATCAGGTGCTGGACCGCCTCGGCCTTGGGGGCCATCTTGCCCGAGCCGAGCATCCCGGCGTCTTCCATCGCCAGGCGGATCAAATCGAGCTGATCGGCACCATCGAGGATGGTGAAGTTGGCGTCGTAGCCGAGGACCTTCGCCGACCGCCGCAATATCCGGTTGCCGATGTGATGGAACGTCCCCGCCCAGATTTGCGCCACTCGGGGACCGATCAAAGTTTCCAGGCGGGCCACCATCTCCCTCGCGGCGCGTCGGGTAAAGGTCACGAGCAGGATCGAGTCGGCGGGAACCCCTCGGGCGATCAGGTACGCGACGCGATAGGTGATCACGCGCGTCTTGCCCGAGCCGGGGCCGGCCAGGATCAAGTTGTAGCCGTCGGGGGCGGTCGCGGCGGCGTGCTGCGCCTCGTTCAACTCGGCTGCGAATCGGGCAGCGAGGCGGTCGTCCCCCGACTTTTGCAGTTTGATCTTACGCATGCCGCGAAGCCCGCCGGTCGATGATTAAGTCTATCTATTGTGCGAAGGGTGATTATAGACGGCGGGATGACCGAGGCGAAACCTCGAAGCTTTTTGCCGAAGGAAGGGTTACAATGTCGATCATGGAGGAAGGACTCACCACCCAAATCATCCGAGATCCGAGAGTTCGGCTCGTCGGTCGCCTGACGATCGACGAATCCGAGTTGGCCGGCTTCCTCGAAGACGAGGGGGTGGCGAGCTGGCGGACCGACGCCGAGGTGGCGGGCGAGAAATTGGTTGAAGTCGCCGGTCGGCTCTGCTACAAGAGCTACGCCAAGCCTCGACCCGGTGGCAACGCCGCCTACCTGGGCCATATCCTCGAAGTCGGCCACGGCTCGGTGATCGAGCACGCGGTCTACAACTTCATCATCACCGGGGTGAGCCGGTCGTTCACCCATGAGTTGGTCCGACACCGGGCGGGTTGGGCATACTCGCAGCGTTCACAACGCTTTGTGGACGAGGGTGACTGTGCCTTCGTCGAGCCCGACCCGATCGCCGAAGACCCCGAACTGCACCAGATCTGGCTCGACGCCGTCGTCGCCGCCCACAACGCCTATGCCCGGCTCGCCGAGGGGCTGACCGCGAAGTTCTCGGACATCGAAGACAAGACCCTTCGCCGCAAGAAGGCCCGCGAAGCCGCCCGGAGCATCTTGCCCAATGCCACCGAGACCCAGATCTTCGTCACCGCCAATGCCCGAGCCTTGCGCCACTTCATCGAGGCCAGGGGCGATGCTTCGGCCGACGCCGAAATCCGCAAGGTCGCCATCGCCATGCTCCGAATCCTTCAGGCCGAAAGCCCGAACCTCTTCGGCGACTACCAGATCATTGACCTGCCGACGGGCGGGCAAACCGTCACCACGCCCCACCGCAAGGTGTAAGCATCGTCGATGGCGACACCCGATGTCCTTGACGAAAATGCCGAGGAAATGGGTTGGACGCTGCCGGGGTCGAGCGTTATACTCATGATATGATGCGTGACGCTCAGTTCCTCTCGATCGTGACCTCGACCGCCCTTGGAATGGATTCCACCCATCGACCCGGCCCGCGGCACCTCTCCGCGGATCACCCCACCCGACCCTGCGTCAAGCCTTTCTGATTTCATGATCCCGTCTTCACCCAAGCGTCATCCCTCGTGTCGCTGACTGACCAGGATTGATCGGGCAGGATTACCTCACACCGCGTCGCGGGATGCTTCGCGGATCGTGTCTTTGCGATTCCAACCGAGATTCCTCCTCCGAGCCAGATTGTCATGGATACGGCCGAATCGACTTATACCGGTGTGTTGGAGCTGCACCCCAAGGGGTATGGATATCTGCGCGACCCTGCGCGGAACTTCCGGATCAACACCAATGATGTTTATGTTGGGTCGCCGCTCCTGACGAGATTTCACCTGAAACAAGGCGTCCGGTTGACCGGCCTGGCCGAAGCCCCGAGGCGGGGCGAGGCCCCGAAGCTCGCGGAACTTATCGAGATCGAAGGGCGGACCCCCGATCAGTACCTCGACCTCGGCAAGTTCGACGACCTGACCGTGATCGACCCCCACGAGCAGATCCGCCTCGAAAACGGGGCCGAGCCGATGGGGATGCGGCTCATCGACCTCCTGACGCCGATCGGTAAAGGCCAGCGCGGCCTGATCGTCGCCCCTCCTCGGACGGGAAAGACGATCCTGCTCCAGCAGATGGCGGCGTCGGTCGCCCAGAATCACCCCGAGCTGCAACTGATCGTCCTCCTGATCGACGAGCGGCCCGAGGAAGTGACCGAGATGCGCCGGAGCGTCAAAGGGGAGGTGATCGCCTCGTCGTCGGACCACCCGACCGAGGAGCATATCCGCCTTGCCCAACTGACGATCGACCGCGCGAAGCGGATCGCCGAGACCGGGGGCCAGGTCTTGATCCTCCTCGACAGCTTGACCCGCCTGGCCCGGGCTTACAACAAGAGCTCGAACTCGGGCCGGACCATGTCCGGCGGCCTGGACATCAAAGCGCTGGACGTCCCCAAGCGGTTGTTCGGCGCGGCCCGGAAGTTCGAGGAAGGCGGTTCCCTGACCGTCATGGCGACTTGCCTCGTCGAGACCGGGAGTCGGATGGACGACCTGATCTTCCAGGAGTTCAAGGGGACCGGGAACATGGAAGTCGTCCTCGACCGCAAGCTCGCCGAGCGGAGGGTCTATCCGGCGATCGACATCTCGCAGTCGGGGACCCGGAAGGAAGAACGGTTGCTCGACCCCGAGACGCTGACCCGCATGAACTTGATCCGCCGGACGCTTGCCGGGATGAAGCCGATCGAGGCGATGGAAGGGTTGATCCGCCAGATGAGCAAATCCCCCAGCAACGCCGAGTTCCTCGACCGGTTGAACCCAGCCTGACCCTGATCCAGCTTTCGGTCGTGGAGACTCTTCGAGTTCAAGAATTGCAAATTGTAGGATCGCAGATCGCAAGGGCTTGAAGATGATCGTTTTCCGAGTTTTTTGCAATTTGCGATCCTGCAATTTGCGATCAAGATTTCCCGATTCGGAAGTTAGCCCCGCCCAGGCGGAACCGGTCCCTCTTGTCCCGACCGTAGATCACCGGTACGCTGGAACTCCGGGGCACGACCCGTTGATCTGCACGCGGGCGGCGACCATGACCGAGGGGTTCGCGCATGTCCGACTCGAAGAAACCGAAACCCAGCCAGCAGCCGATCCTGCCCCGGACGTGGAAGGCGACCCCCGAGCCTGAACCGGAACCCCCCGTCGCCTCGAAGAAGACCAAAGGCAAGTCGGCCTCCGACGACCCGGCGGCGAAGCCTTCGAAGAAGGGCAAAAAGTCCAAGCAGGGCGAATCGGGCGACGAACCTTCGGGCCCGAAGCTCGAAGAAACGCCGCTGCTCGATACTTACGAGGCGCGTCGGACCGTCCGGATCGTCGTCGGGGCGGTCATGAGCCTGGTTGGCTTGATCACGATCATCGTCCTGGTCCGGATGTTCCAGCCCGGCTCGCCCAGCCCCGACGCTGGCCTCGACAAGAAGGAAGCCCGCACGACGATCGACTCGAAGGAGTCGAGCGAGCGCGAGGCGGCGGTCTTCGTCGAGAATGCCAAGAAGGCCGACAAGGACGGGAAGACCCCCGTCGCGATCGTCCTGCTCCAGAAGGTGACCCGGAACTACGAAGGGACCGAGGCCGCCCGAGAGGCCAACGCCGCGCTCGACCGCGACCGACGGAACCGCCCCCTCTTCGAGGTCGACGCCGCCAAGTACCCCACCGGACCGGTCCCGCCACCGTCGACCAATCCAGGCGACTCGACCAGCGTCGCCAGTGTCCCCGGCGCTACCTCACCGCCGATCGTGGTGCCGCCGAAACCGCCTGAGATCGTCGCCCGACCTTTGCCGAGTGGGTTCCACGCCGACCCTTCGAGCAAGCTCCACCCGTCGGGCTGGCCCTTCAAGATCCTCTGCGAGCGTGACGGCGCCCCGATGGTCCTGGTCCCCAACGGCGAGTTCCTGATGGGCCGCGACGACGGCGACGCCTCCGAGCGACCGTCGCACCGGGTGCGCTTGACCACCTATTACATCGACGAGCACGAGGTCACCAACCGCCAGTACCAGTTCTACCTCAGGGAGTCGGGCCGACCCCTGGACATCGTCCGTCAGAACGTCACCGAAACCCCCGAATCGATCGCCGGGGAAAAGCTCGACTTACCCGCCGTCGGCTTGACGGCTCGCGACGCCCGATCCTACTGCGTCTGGGCCAACCGACGCCTCCCCACCGAGGCCCAGTGGGAGATGGCGGCGCGGTCGAGCGACGGCCGGGTGTCCTATGGGATCATCAAGGAAGCCGCCAAAGGGGACCAGGCCGTTCGGACCCTCGAACCGGTGATGACAACCCCCAACGACCGCTCGCCGTTCGGCGCCTTCGACCTCGCCGCCAACGCTTGGGAATGGACCTCGGACTACTACGACCCGTCCTACTACAACCAGCTCCGAGGGGTCTCGACCGACCCCGCCGGCCCGACCCAGAGTCGAATCAAGCCGCCGCAGGTCACGGTCAAAGGCGGCTCCAAGCTCGGCCTCCTGACCTGGCGCGAAGGGCTGAGGATCGAAGCCAAGATGACCCAGGTCGGGTTCCGAGGCGTCCTCCCCGTCGAGGTACCGGCCACCCCGCCCCCGTCCGCCCAACCGAGCGGACCCGGCGTCAACCCCCCCGGCGGGGTCATCCCGTTCTGAAGGGAAGACAAAGGCGAATTGAGCCACGGATGGAACACGGATCAGAAAAGATAGATTAGTTTTGTCTGATCCGTGTTCCATCCGTGGCTAAAGATCAAGACTCGTTCACGCTCACCTCGGCGTTGAGGGTCTTCTGGATGTTCTGGCGAAGCTCCTCGAAGTGGGCGCGGCAGGTGTCGTCGAGGGTGAGGTCTTTGGTGTCGAGGATCTTGCCGACCTGGTCGCCGATCTTCTTGAGGTGGAACCGGGCCAGGCTCCGGGCGTCGGCGGGGTACTTGCCGTTGTTCATGAAGATCATGAACGGGTAATAATCGTCCATCGCCGTCCGGTGCTCGCCGAGGACGATCGTCGAGAGTCGCCGGAAGTACTCGCGCTGGAGGTTCCGGCGGATGGTCGAGCAGCCGATCGTCGCGGCCTTGCTCGGGTCGAGGGGTTGACTCGGGTCGAGGCCGATCTCGCGGAAGATCGTGTTCGACAAGGTCCCGAAGACCTCGGCCACCACGAGCGGCTTCGACTCCGGCTCGGTCTGCAATTCTTGCTGCTGGAGCCTCGACAGGACAGCGCTCGACAAGCAGTGGGTCAAGGCGATCTTCTGGATGGCCAGGACCCGGTCGTTGACCGGGCTGCCGGTCATCCCGTAGCCCGACGCGCCGACGCCCATGTCCCAGTGCTCTTTCGACAGGCGGCGGAGCAACGTGGGCGAGAACTTGAACGCCGAATCGCTCCAGAGGCTGTCGGCGAGGAAGGCGAGCGCGGCCCTCTGCTTCTCGCCCGACATGGGGACGATCGGGTCGAGCGCGTCCTTGTCCCCCTTGTGGTGACGGGAGATCGACTGGCCGCCGACGTACGACGCCACGAGGTCGGCGGCGTTGCCGTACTGCCTCATCAGGTAGGAGAAGGCGATGTTGGCCCTGGACCACGAGTCGCCGTCTTTGACCACCTTCGAGTCGAGGTTCTTGAGCAGTTGCGCCGCCAGGGTGATCCGGTCCTGGGCGAACTTCCGGACGTCGGAGCCGAGGTCGTAGACGTTGACCAACGGGTCGGCGTTGAAGAAGTCGGAGTCGGTCCCGAAGACGAGGTCATGCTCGGGTGCCCGCGCGGCGATCTTCTTGAGTTCGGCCGCCTCATCACCCGCCACTTCCTTGTAGGCGTACTCGATCGCCCAGTAGTCGTAGGGGCCGATCGTCGTCGACATGTAGTCGCCCTGCTTTTGGCCCTTGGGGACGATGTTGATCGGGTTGTAGTCCATCACGCTCCCGGTCAAGCCTTTGACCCGAGTGATCTCGGTGTTGTTGATCTGGTCGGCGTCGAGCATGGTGCTCGCCTTGAAGTTGTGCCGGAGGCCGAGCGAGTGGCCGACCTCGTGCATCACCACTTCCTTGATCAATTGGTTCAAGAACTCCTCGGGGAGCTTCGAGTCGGGGTCTTCCTTGACGGCTTCTTCCATCGCCAAGGCCGCCAAACCCATCTCGGTCTGCATCCCGACCGCGAACCGACAGCTCGACTTCTCGCCGTTGCTCATCCTCTTGAGCAGGTCGCGGTGCAACCCCGACCAGCCCGCCGGGGCCAGCGTCACCTTCGAGTTCGACCCGAGCGGTTGGACCGTGAGCGGCTGCTGCCCATACCCCGACTTGGCCGCGAGGGTCGAGCTGATCACCTCGCCGAACCCGAGCGTCTCGGACGGGGCGTTGGCTCGCTTCTCGGCGCCCGCGACGGGCGGTTCACCGGTCAACACGGCGTAGTCGTTCTTCCAGTAGCGTATCCAGGAGGCGTCGAAGATCACGTCGCCGTCGATCATCTCGCCGGTGATCGGGTTCGACCGGAGGCACGACATGGCGAAGGTGGAGCTTGTCGTGATCCAGCGGAAGGTGCAGTAGTTGATGTCTTCGGGGTCGAAGTCGTCTCGGCCGGTTTCTTGCCAGCGGACGGCGATGGCGTCTCGGAAGCCGATCTTCTCGAACGCCTTGTTCCACTCGCGGATGCCGTCCTCGACGGCGGGTCGGTACTCGACGGGGACGTTGTCCTCGATGTACCAGACGATCTGCTTCTTGGGGGGGGACAACTTGGCCTTGGGGTCGGCCTTTTCGAGCCGCCAGCGGTTGATCATCCGGGATACGTTGCCGTCGGGGTCGTTGTTGCCGAAGTCCTTGGTCGCGTTCAAGAAGTGGCCGACCCGGTCGTCGGCCACGCGGGGCTTGTATCCCGAGTCGGGGACCTTGACCAGGCTGTAGTGGATGACCACCGTCACCCCCCGGCCGTCGATCACCCCGTCGTCGCCTTGATAGTAACCGTAGCCGCCGAACATCGAGTCGCCGCCGAACGTCGCCTGGACCTCAAGCTCCAGGTTGTTGGCGTAAGCCTTGACCTTGTGCCAGGTCGTCCGGCTCCGGTCGATCGAGCCGACGGGCAACTGGGCGAAGTTGCTGAAGTAGATGTCGGCCAGGTCGATCACGACGCTGTTCCCGGCGGCTTGGTTGAGGCTGACGATCGGCAAGGCGAGCAAGATCGAGTCGGTGTAATTCTGCTTGACCGCCTTGTCGAGCGGCGTGCCTAGAGGTGCCTTGACGTGGATGTTCCGGCGGATCAACTGGACCTTGTCCCCTGAGCGGTGGAACATGATCACCCACTCGTCGCCGAAGTTGAGCGGGTTGCCCGCCATCGCCAACCCCCGGGCGATCGTGATCGGCGAGAGCATCGGCTGGTCGAACTGGTCGGGCTTGATCTCGGCGAAGAGGTGGTCTTCCTTCTGGAACAGGGTCATCAACCCGTCATGTTTCGTCGCGCCCGCGATCACATCGGCGAAGGGTCGGTACTTCGCCGGGTCGCTCGAGTCGAGGGTCTTGGAACCTCCCCCCGAGAAGGCCGACCGGATCGAGTCGAGGTCGATGGCGGTCAGGGTGGCCTTCCCGCCTTCGGGGCGAGGCACGGTCTTGTCGTCGGCCATCGAAGACCCCGACAAGAGCCCTACCGCCAGGCCGAGATGCATCACAAGTCGCAACGTCATGGGCAACTCCTCAAAGTGATGGGGGGAATCGTGTATCGAAGGGGATCGGGTCGGGGCGGATGTTCGGCGAGTCGGAACGAAGCCAATAGTCGTGGCCGGTCACGCAAACTTGGTTGATTTTATGGTCGTCGATCCCACCCAGCCATTCAAGACCCCCGGCCGGAGGATTCGTCCGAAGCCGAATGTTAAGAAACGGAACGAACCCAATCAGCCGACTTTCATCCCTTGACAAAACAAACCCATCTGCCGCAAGTCATTTAACTACAAAATTTTACAGTAAACACAATCTCGGCGGTTACTCTCGAATCTCGACCTGAGCGACGCAACGGAACGAACCCAATCATGTTGACCTCGGCAAATTCACACAAGGCGGAACGAACCCAATCTTATCGAGGATTCGATGATCCTCCTTCGCGGAACGAACCCAATTCGACATCGACTTGGACTTCGTGCGCGCAGCCGGTCGAGTGGCAATCCCTGCGGATCTTGCCCCAAATCGTAATCATCCAAAGAACAGTATCGCTTTTCGCCGAAGACATTAATCGCCTTTCGTGGCATTCCGAGATTCGCGTTGTCGTCGGTCAGCCTCGTTTTCCGGGAGTTGTTCGAGATACCACGCGACGGATCGATCGATGCTAGTGCGATTATTGACGGCAGGTCGCCAGCCGAGCCGGTCTTCGGCCTTTCGGGTACTATATGAGACTTGACGCCCCATCAGCCAGGTTGCGTATCGGGTGATGAGGGGTGGTTTGGTTCGGTTCAAGACATGGCCGACCGCCTCGAATCCGAGGGCGACGGCGAACACCAGGGGGTAAGAAATCGATCGGGCGGGTGGCTTGGTCCTTGCAGCACCGGCGAAGAGGTCGAGGAACTCGCGCTGTGTGAGTTGCCCCTGGTGGGTGATGTTGTATGCCTCTCCGACCGAACCGGGATCGTTGGCGGCGAGGATCGCGGCGTCGGCGACGTTCCCGGCGTAGATCGCGCTGAGCGGGTTGTCCCCCGGGCCGATCAGGGGGATTTTGTTGGCCCGGAGGCGGGTGACCAGACGCTTGAGGGTGATTCGGTCGCGCTCGCCGTAGAGCCAACTGGGTCGGATCACGGTCAAGGGGAGGTGCTTCTCTTCGACAAGTCGCCACAAAGTCCGCTCGGCTTCGACCTTGCTGATCGTGTAGCCGTCCCAGATTGGCCAGAGGTTTTGGCCGAGTTCGGCGGTCTCGTCGATCGGCGGTCCGCCTTCGATGGGATGGCCGTAGGCGGAGGTGGAACTAATATGAAGGAACCGGCCGACCCTGGCGTCGATCGCGGCGAGGGCGAGGTTGCGGGTGGCGTCGATGCAATCGGTCTGAAACTCGCGCCACTTTCCCCAATCGCCCACCTTCGCGGCGCAGTGGTAGATCGTCTCGACCCCCGAGGCGGCGGCTTGGAGCGAGGAGGGGTTGTTCAGATCGCCGACGACAAGCTCGACCCCGAGGCTTTGGAGGAACCGGACATCGGAGGTGGGCCGCACCAAGGCTCTGACCTTGTCCCCTCGGCCGACTAGGCGCTCGGCGATGTGACTCCCAAGCAGCCCGGTGGCCCCGGTGACGAGATGGAGTCGAGGTGGGGATAAGGTCACTTCGCGAGGCTCCAGGGGACGGGGCGGGGCGAGGACTCCCAGTCGCCCGGCCGAAGTCAAGGATTCGATTCAAAGTTTCTTGGGAAGGTCGGGCAGATCGAAGTCCCGTTGTCAGTATGCCGCATTCGAGCGAATCGCGGCGGCCAAACCCGGCAAATCGGACATCGGCCCACCACCCCTTCGGAATCATCATGGCGGAAGAAACCATTGATCCAGGTCTGCTCGAGCAGACGAAGACCCAGATCCGCAAGCTGGTGGCCGAGATCGCCGAACTGGCCGAGTCGGACATCCAGCCCAACGAATTTTACGGCGAGTTCCTCAACCGGGTTGTCGCCGCCGTCGCGGCCTCGGGCGGGGCGCTCTGGCTCCTCGACGGCCGAGGCGGGATCAAGTTGCAACAGCAACTCGAATTCCACCTCAGCGGCCTCCTGGATGGCCGGGTCCGGACCCAAACCCACGACGCTCTCCTCGGCTGCATGACCCAGGCGTCGCAAGCCACGATCATCCCCCCGGGAGCGGCGGTTGAAGGGGTGCCCAACGCCGGGAACCCGACGGGCTACTCCTTGATTATCGCTCCGTTGACGATCGATAAGCAGGTGGTCGGCCTGGTCGAGATCCTCATGGACCCGACCCGACGCGCCGCTCAGCAAAAGAGCACGCTCCGGTTCGTCGGCGACCTTTGCGACCTCGCGGCGCAGTATCTCAAGAACCGCCAGGTTCGCCAGATGCTCTCGCAGCAGCGACTCTGGAACCAGCTCGAAACCTTCACCCACAGCATCCACGGCTCGCTCGACCTCAAAGAGGCGTGCTTTGCCGTCGTCAACGACGGCAAGCGGCTGGTCGGCTGCGACCGGCTTTCTGTCGCGCTCAAGGTGGGCGGTCGGACGATGATCGAGGCCGTCAGCGGACAGGAGATCGTCGAGCAGCGGGCCAACTTGATCCGCGAGTTGACCCGGCTTTGCAAGGCCGTGATCCGGTCGGGCGAAGACCTGGTTTACACCGGGAACACCGACGGCTTCGCCCCCGACCTCCGCGACTGCCTCGAATCCTACGTGGACGAGTCGGGGTCGAAGGCGGTGATCGTCACGCTCTTGCACAAACCCGAGACCGACCCAACGAAGGACAAGGTGGCGTTCGGGTGCATCGTGGCCGAGCAGATCGGCGACGAACTCGCCCCGACCGACGCCCACGCCCGCTGCGAGGTCGTCACCCGTCACGCCTCCACCGCGCTCTGGAATGCCTCGGAGTATGACCGGGCGCTGTTGCCGATCCTCAAGATGATCGGCTCCCCCTGGCGGTTCTTCCGGGGGCGGACCCTGGCGAAGATCCTCGGTGTCCTGGCCGGAATCGTCACGCTCGTCCTGGTCCTGACCTTCGTCCCCTGGCAACTGACGATCGAAGGCAAAGGCTCGCTGCTCCCCGAGGTGCGTCGAAACCTTTACGCCCCGGTGGCCGGGATCATCCAGAACGTCCTTGTCGACCACGGGCAGTTCGTCAAGGAAGGCGAGGTCGTCTGCGAGCTGGAGAGCAAGGACATCCAGAAAGAGTTCAACAAGCTCCTGGCCTCGAAGCAGGAAGCCGAGTCGCAGGCGGCGAGCTTCAAGCAGCAGATCAACAGCCGAAACTCGAGCATCCGCGAAGAGGAGAAGATCTCGCTCAAGGCCCAGCAGTTCGAAGCCCAGATCAAGGCCGAGAGCGCCGAGAAGCAGATCAAGATCCTCCGAGAGCAGATCGAGTCGATGAACGTTCGGTCGCCCCAGGATGGGATCATCACGACCTGGGAGCCGCAAAAGACCCTCAAAGGCCGCCCGGTCGAGATCGGGACCGAACTGCTCCAGGTGGCCGGCGTCGCCGGCGAGTGGGTGATGGACGTCGAGGTGCCCGACGACGACATGGGGCCGATCCTCGAAGCCCGCTCGAAGCTGCAAAAGGAGATCGCGGCGGGGACCAAGCCGGCGGGTTCGACCCTGGAAGCCTACTTCGTCACCGCGACCGACCCCGAGCACCGCTACCCCGGCTATGTCCGGAAGATTGGCGCGAAGGCCGAGACGGTCGAACAAAAGCACGTCGTCAAGGTGACGGTCGGATTCAGCGAGAAGGTCCGGGCCGACTTCCTCTCCCGGAACCAGTCGCTCCGACCCGGCTCCGAAGTCCGGGCCCGCGTCCAGTGCGGCGAAGCCCGGCTCGCTTACGTCTTGCTCCGCGACGTGGTCCACGTCTTCTACGAGACCGTCCTGTTCCGCTGGCCGTTCATGCGTTGATCCTGAATTGACCTCGATGAAATCGAATCGACCGCGACGACCTCGCGTCGTCGCGGCCCCGACCTCACACCTTCAACCCTCCAAAAACAAAGCGGTTTGGCCTGGTCGCCGTGATGCCGACGCCGGATCGCCCTTCGGAGCTTCGTCCATGTCTTTGTGTCGAAAAGCGATCGCCCTCTCGCTCGGACTGCTCGCCCCGCTCTCGGCGGCGACCATCGCCCAGTCGCAGCGCCCCGACAACCAGACCCTCATCGTCGAAGACGCGACGGTCGACTGGTTCCAGCAATCCAACGTCTCGGCCCTCCGGCCCGGCGTGATCGACAAGATCGAGCTGAGGATCGGCAAAGAAGTCGGCCGATCGGGCGACGTGATCGGCGTCCTCCACAAGGAAGTGGCCGACCTGTCGGTCAAGGAAGCCGAGATTCAGGCCAACGGCACGGGGGCCATCCTCAAGGCTGAGGCACAAAAAGCACTCGCTGGGGCGGTGGTCAACCGCAACAACGTCCTGTCGAAGAAGGGCGCCAACTTCGTTTCGCGTGAGGAAATCCAGAAGGCCGAGGCGGAATACGCCGCCTCGGACGCCTCCTGGATCGAGGCCAAGGAAACCCAGGCCTTGGCCAAGGCCAAGCTCGAATCCGCCAAGCGCGCCTCGGAGGAGCACATCATCCGCGCCCCGTTCTCGGGGACGGTGATCGAGGAGTTCAAGCACGAGGGCGAGAGCGTCCAGGCCAACGAGGCCGTTTGCCGGGTCGGCAACCTCGACAAGGTCCGGGTCTGGACCTACGTCCCGGTCGACTATGCCTACCGGGTCTCGATCGGCACCCAGATCGAGATCCAGCCTCGGCTGGTCCAGGGGGGTTCTAGGACCGGTCGCCACCCGATCGAGCAGAAGAAGTTCCCGGGGGTCGTCACCTTCGTCGATCCGTCGCTCCAGGCGATCGGCGAGAACGGGGTTCGGGTCTATGCCGAGATCGACAACCCCAAACACGAACTCCGCCCCGGCCTGAAGGCGACGATGACCTTCTTCCTGAGGCCCGAAACGACCACGCCCCTCGGCACGGTCGCGCCGAGCGAACCGGCCAACATCGGCAACCGCCAGAATGAACTTCTCGCCCTGCCCCGCTGATCGCATAAAATTCTGGCCACGGATGAAACACGAACTAGAGTAGAAAAATCCCCTTCTCATCCGTGTTCCATCCGTGGCTAGAGAACAATTGTACCGAGGCCGAAGCGAGGACGAACGACCGATGAGTATTGCTCCCACGATGGCTCCGGGCATGCCGATGGGGCAGGCTGCCGAGCATCTCAAAGTCAAGCTTCGGCCCGACCTGATCGTCCAGCCCCAGTTCTACGAGGGGATGACGCACTACGTCATCAAGGACCCGATCGCCCTCAAGTACTTTCGGTTCAAGATCGAGGAATACTTCCTGCTCCAGCAGTTCGACGGCAAGCAAACCCTCCAAGACGTCAAGCGGGTCTTCGAGCGGAAGTATCGCCCGCAAACGATCACGGTGGATGACCTCCTCCGGTTCGCGTCGCAGCTCCATGAGGCCGGGATCGCCCTGATCGACAGCCCCGACCAGGCGCAGGCTTTGGTCAGGCGTCGGAAGAAGAACCAGTGGAAGAAGTTCTGGCAGTTCCTGGCCAACATCCTCTACATCAAGGTCCCCGTCGTCGACCCCGAAAAACTGCTGACGGGGATGTACCCGTATTTCCGCTGGATCTACACCAAAGGGTTCATCGCATTCAGCGTCGGGATGATGTTGGCCGCCTTGACGCTGGTCGCCAGCCAGTATCAGACCTTCTCGGCCCGCTTGCCCGACTTCCAGAGCTTTTTCAACTGGCGGACGATCGTCTACTTCTGGTGCAGCCTGGCCATCGTCAAGGTGATCCACGAGTTCGGCCACGGGTTAACCGCCAAGCACTTCGGCGGCGAGGTCCACGAGATGGGGATGCTCTTCCTCGTCCTGACCCCCGCGCTTTATTGCGACGTCACCGATAGCTGGCTCCTGCCCAACAAGTGGAAGCGGATCTGGATCTCCGCCGCCGGGATCTACGTCGAACTCTTCCTGGCCAGCCTGGCGACGTTCGTCTGGTGGAACACCGAGCAAGGCTTGCTCAACAGCTTGTGCCTAGCGACGATGTTCATCTGCTCGGTCAACACGGTGCTGTTCAACGCCAACCCCCTGCTGCGGTATGACGGCTATTACGTCATGTCGGACTACCTGGAGATCCCCAACCTCCGGGTCAAGAGCACGCAGTTCTTCGCCTACCTGTTCCAGGAAAAAGTCCTGGGGTTGGAAATCCCGGTGCAGAGCTATATGCCCCGGTCGAGGCGAACCCTGTTCGTGATGTATGCGATCTGCTCGTACGTGTATCGCTGGGTGGTCACGTTCAGCATCTTGTTCTTCCTCAGTCAGTTTTTGAAGCCGTACAAGCTTGAATCGGTCAGCTACATGATCGCGCTGGGGTCGTTGGTCCCGTTGCTCGTCATGCCTATGTACCAGATCGTGAAATTCGTCCGACAACCCGGGAGGATGCGTAAGGTGAAAAAGGTCCGCGCTGGCGTGTTCGCGGCGGTCACCGTCGCGCTGGTGACCGGGGTGTTGCTGATCCCGACCCCGCTCAGGGTCCAAGGGACCTTGGTCCTGACGGCGGCCAAGCCCGACGAGGTCTACGCCGAGGTCGCGGGCCGGCTCGAAAGCATCGAGGTCAAGGACGGCGAGTTCGTCAAGAAGGACGACGTCCTCGCCACCTTGTCGAACCCGGAGAAGCGGCTCGAATACTACCAACTCCTGGAGCAGTCCGAAGCTAATCACGTCAAAGGGGTGCTCAACGGGACGTCGCCCGACCCGTCGAGCCGCGCGATGTCGGTCCAGTATTTCAAGGCCGAGGAAGACCTTGAGCCCGCAATCCACAAGATCAGCGACCAGATCGACAAGCTGACGCTGATCGCCAGCCGAGACGGTCAGGTTATGGGCGTCCCCGGCAAGGAAGTCCGAGGGCAATACCTCAAGCCAGGCAAGCCCCTCTTCGAGATCGGCGACCCGCGCAAGCTCGAAGCCCACATCATCCTCGACCAATCCGACATCGACCTGGTCAAGGCATCCGACGAGTTGAACAAGGCCACCGCTTGGGTGAAGGTCTACGGGACCTCGGAAACCACCTGGAAAAGCTACGTCTCCGAGGTCGCCCGCCGCAACCGAGAAGAGATCCCCCAAGAAATGGGCACCAACGCCGGGGGAGAGATTGCCACCAAGCAAGACGAGAAGACCGGCCAGGCCAAACCCCTGACCGCCGTCTACGAGGTCATCATCCCGATCGACAACCCCGACCTCCTGCTCCAACCCGGCCTCCGAGGCTTCGCCAAGATCGACGGCGGCCACAGCACCTTGGCCTGGTGGTTGTGGCGGATGCTCACCAAGACGTTCCACTTCACCTTGTAACTGATCGGCCACGGGATGTTAGAATCCGCAATCTGAGTCCGAGAGGGTCGGGCCGATCATCGGTATCCGACCCTTTTTCGATCCCTAGCTTCGACACTCTCTATGAATGACACCTCGATCCTCGTCCTGGGTGCCGGCGAACTCGGCATGGCCGTCCTTCGCAACTTGGCCAAGAAGGTCGCCTCGTTTCCCGGCGCGACGCTGACCGTCCTCCAGCGCCCTTCCACGATCACTTCCCACACAACCGAGAAACAGCGGGATCTCGAAACGCTCCGGTCCCTCGGGATCAAATTCCTCCCTGGCGACCTCGTCAGCGCTTCCGAAGCCGAGCTTTCCGCCCTCTTCTCGAACTTCGACAGCGTGGTCGGCTGCACCGGATTCGTGGCCGGGCGGAGCATCCAGCTCAAGCTGGCTCGCTCGGTGCTCGATGCGGGGGTAAAGCGTTACATCCCCTGGCAATTCGGGGTCGACTACGACGTCATCGGCCGGGGCAGCTCCCAGGATCTGTTCGACGAGCAACTGGACGTCCGCGACCTCCTCCGATCCCAAAATCGCACCGAATGGATCATCGTCTCGACCGGCATGTTCACCAGTTTCCTGTTCGAACCCTCGTTCGGCGTGGTCGACCTCTCAGAGAACATCGTTCGATGCCTGGGGAGTTGGGAGACCGCCGTCACCGTCACGACGCCCGAGGACATCGGCGCCTTGACGGCCGAGATCCTCTTCGCCGAGCCTCGGATCGCCGACCAGGTCGTGTATACCGCCGGCGACACCGTCAGCTACGCGAGGTTGGCGGACATCGTCGATTCGGTCCTCGGCCGGAAGATGCGGCGAGCCGACTGGAGCCTGCCCACCTTGAAGGGCGAGCTGGCGGCAGATCCTGCCAACCCGCTCAAGAAGTACCGGGTGGTGTTCGGCGAGGGACGAGGCGTCTCGTGGGGCCTCGACCGGACGTTCAATGGCCAACGCGGGATCGAGGTCATGGACGTCGAGCAGTGGGCTCGGGCGAACCTTCGATGAACTCCAACGGATTAATTCACGCGGCGAAACGCGATCCTCGACCGGTCGCCTCGCGAAGCCCAGCCTGACCTCCTATGATGGATTGGTTGCGCGGCGCGTTTGCGGCGGGGAGCGTGGCCCGCTACAGTGATGACCGACCCATCCTCCGGGTCGGGCCTGCGAGCGGAGCAACCCATCTGAGGGGGCCGGGATGGCGTATACGGATTTCACTCTCGATTCAGTAGAAGCGGAACTCGGCGTCGGCCAGCGCCCCGGCGTCCTCTTCCCCGCCTTGGCGGATATCATCCCGCCGCAGTGGTTGGCCGACCAACTCGCTCGCGGGATGGAACTAGCCTTGGTCAGCGAGAAGGCGCGGAGCGAGTTCATCGTCGCCCCGATCCTCCTGGCCGTCCGCGAGTTGTCCGGAGGCCGGGTGACGATCCTCTCGGGTCCGCGACTCGACGTGGACCCGCTGCGTCGGCTCTCGGGGGAGTGCGACTTCCTCCTGTCGCTCTCCGCCCCGTTGCCTCGCCTCCGGCCTCCGGTGCTGGCGGTCGTCGAAGCGAAGCGGAACGACATCGATGCGGGCCTGGGACAGTGTGCCGCCCAGTTGGTGGCGGCCCAGTTGTTCAACGAGCGGGCCGGACTCATGGGGCGTCCGGTCTTCGGCTGCGTGACGACCGGCGAGGACTGGCAATTCCTCAAGCTCGAAGGCCAGGAATTGGTGATCGACTCATCCCGGCTTTACATCAACCGGGTCGGGTCGGTGTTGGCCGCACTCCTGGCGGCGGTGGGGCTCCCGGGAGCCACCTAAGCTCGACTCTCCGCGATCCTCGCGGCGGTTCGCGTCCTCACATCGCGGGCGGGGATGACCATCAGGCCCTCGTCGGCCTCGCCGACCGTCCGGGCCTGGCCTTCGCGCCAGAGATGCGCCGTGTAGGCGCAAACGACCGCGTCGAGTTGGTGTTCGGACGCCCTGGGGTGCCTCAAGCCGGGGACGAGCGGCCGGAGGGATTTGTAGATCGCGGCCCGCCCATGCTCGGTCCTCTTGCCCGAGGAGGGCAATCCCAAGAGGCGGAGCGTCGCGAACGGATAGACCTCGATCGGCTCGTAGCCCAGCCCCCGGAGGGCGGCGGCGACCCGGTGACCGCGTCGGGCGAGGACCTTAATCAGGGCGGTCGCCAGCGTCGGCACGCCCATCCGGGCCAGCTCGCGCTCGAGCTGGCGCGATCGGGTGCCGGGGTCCTGGCGGCAAGGGCAATCGTCGTCGAGGCAACACCGCCCCTTGGGGCGGGTCAGGGGCGCATTGACGGCGACGGTCCCCCCCAACCCGGCCATCGCCGCCAGGGCCAGGATCTCGGCGTCGGACCCGGCCGAGGTGAGCCGGACCAGCCGCCCATCGCGGATCACCGCCACCCCCGTTTCGTTATGCTCCAACCCCGCCAGGTCGACCCCGACGCAGACCGGGGCCGGAACCTTCTTCGATCGCCGAGCCGTCTTCAAGTCGCAATTTCCTCGAATCATCTTTAGACATTAGTGAACAACGACGCTAACAACCGTGTCCAGGCCAAGTCAAGGCAAGCTGGTGTCGGCAAACAAGCGGCAACGTAGACTCCGAAGGGCGGCCCGATGACGAAGCAACAACTGGCGAGGCTGGCGGCCTCCGATCCCCAAGTCGCCTTGAAAGTCGCTCGCGCCCTCGACGATCCCTGGACCGCCTGCCAGACGTTGGGATGGGTGGCTCGATTCGCACCCGAGGCTTGCGTCGAAGCCATCGTCGACGAGGCGATCCGGGCCGGTCGTCGCGCCGAAGACCCATACCGAATCGTGGGTTCGGCCGCTTGGCCCCTTCGAGCCCTCGTCGAGCGGGGCCGCATGGATCGGCTCGAATCGGTCCGTCCCGGTGTGATGAGTTTCGCTCTTCGGATTGTGAGCCATGCGAGTCGGTCGGAGGCGATTTTCCTGATCTATCAGGCCGTGTTCCCGGCTGGCCGCCGGTACTGGCTTACTGTCTTCCAAGAACTGGCCCTCGCTTCCCAACCGGCGATCCATTGGCGGCAAACCCGCAACATTCGCGATGCTGTCCTCATGGCGGCGAAGGAAGATCCGGATTTCGCCCGCGACTTTCGCCGAGACCTGCGGAATGCTCGGGCGAAGGCCCAGATCGAGCGACGTTTGGCCCTTGCGGAATATCGATCGCCGCGAGTTTTCTTCTGGTGAAGCGGGACTTTGTTGGCCGGATCATGTAAAAATCACTGATCACTCTCTTTTTTGGGAGCCACCGATGCTGCAATATAAAGCTGGTTATAAATTTGTCGATGGCGGAGTCCACGCCCAGGTGTTGGACTTCCCGGCGGCCATCACTTGCGGCGGTGATTTGGTCGAGGCTCGTCGCCTGCTGGGGATCGCGCTCGTGGATGCGGCCGAGGCATCGATCGAGACTGGTTACACCCTACCCGTCCCCAACGTCGAGGTCTTCGACCCCGAGATGGATATCGATGAGCCGATTTACTTGCACTTGAGGGCCAGTGCGGGAATGCTTGAAGTCCCGGCTAAGGCCGTCTCGTGAAGCGGCAGGACTTGATCAGGCACTTGCGAGCGAATGGATGTCGTTTGTTGCGAGAAGGCCGCGGGCACTCTGTTTGGGTCAACCCGGGGGCCGGCAAGCAGACGACCATCCCACGCCATCGGGAGATTGGTGAATACACGGCCAAGGCGATCTGTCGCCAGCTTGACGTCGTCGAGCCTTGAAGACGGCTCGTCGATCGAAGAAACCGCCCGCGACGATCGGATGATCGTCGCGGGCGGTTTTGGTTTCGGGTTCGGGACCGGACTCGATCAAGAGTGGCGGTTGTGACGGAGAATCGCGTCGGTGTAGTGCGATCCGGCGATCAATTCCTGGTGCTGCTCGCCGTGGCCGCTCGGGGCGGGGAAGAACGAGTACAAGACCGGCATCAGGTAGCGGGTGAGGATCAAGGTCACGAGCATCCCGCCGACGACGACGATCGCCAGCGGTTTTTGGGCCTGAGACCCGATCGAGGTCGCCAAGGCGGCGGGCATCAGGCCCAAAGCCGCCGTCAATGAGGTCATCACGACCGGTCGGACCCGAAGCTCGGCGCCTCGGAGGACGGACTCGCGGACGGGTAGCCCCGCCTCGCGCAACTGGTTGAAGTAGGAGATCAACAAGACGCCGTCTTGCACCGCGACGCCAAAGATCGAGATGAACCCGACCGCCGCCGAGATGCTGAATGGGGTGTGGGTCAGCCGGAGCGCCCAGATCCCCCCCATCGTCGCGGCGATGACGTTGGCCATAACCAAGAGTGCGTCTTTCAGGGAGTTGAACGCGGTGTAGAGCAGCGCCATGATCAGGCCGATCGAGAGCGGGACGATCCACATCAGTCGGGCGTTCGCTTCTTCCATCTGGGCGAACTCGCCCGACCACTCGATCCGGTAGCCTTTGTCTTCGGGGACCACGCCCGATTCCTTGATTTTCTTCTGGGCCTCGTCGATGGCCGAAGCGAGGTCGCGGTCGCGGACGCTGAACTTGATCGGGATGTAGCGCTGGTTGTTCTCCCGATAAATGTAGGACGCCCCCGACTCGTGAGGGCTGATCTTGGCCAACTGGCCGAGCGGAATCCTCGCCCCATTCTTGCCGTCGGCGCCCGGGGTGTCGACCGGAATCCGGTTGATCACGGTGGGGTCATCGCGGAGCGACACCGGGAGCCTGAGCACGATGTCGTAGAGCTTCTCCCCCTCGACCATCTGCGAAAACGCCTTGCCGCCGATCGCCACCTGGACCGCCGCCTCGACGTCGGCGACGTTGACGCCGTATCGGGCGCACGCCGCTCGGTCGACCCGGATGTTCAGGTTGGGCTGGCCCAAGATATGGAACAGGCCAACGTTCTCGATCCCCCGGACTTTCTTGAGCACGTTGACCACCTGCTGTCCGGCATCCTCCAGGGATTTCAAGTCGTTGCCGAACATCTTGATCGAGTTCGCCCCTTTGACCCCCGACAACGCTTCCTCGACGTTGTCCCGGATCAACTGCGAGAAGTTGAAGTTGACGCCGGGGAACTCGTCGAATTTCTTCGTCAACTCCCTCTCGATTTCTTCGCGGGTCATGGCGCGAGTCCAGCCCAGGTCGTAACCGAACAAAATGACGGGCTTCTGCCGCCACTCCTCCATCGGCTTGAGCGGGGCATTGAACTCGAGGTTGAAGAAGCTGGTCACGTCGGTCCCGTCGTCGGGGCGTCCCACATGTGACATCACGTTCCTGATCTCGGGGATCGAGGCGATGACCTCGCGGAGCCGGGGGGCGACCCGAGCGGCGGCTTCGAGCGAAACCGTCCGAGGCAAGAGCGCCCTGATCCAGAGGTTCCCCTCTTCGAGTTGGGGCATGAACTCGCCGCCCAGGCCTGGCACCAGCGTCGTCGTGAACAGGAGCAAACTGGTCATCACGCCCAAGGTCAACCACCGGTAGTCGAGGTAGCGATTCAAGGCTTTGAGGTAGCCTTGCTTCATCAGGCGGTCGACGATCGTGTCTTTTTCTTGCATCCCGTTGTGGAATAAGAACGAGCAAAGCACCGGGGCCAGCGAGATCGCCAGGATCAAGGCCCCGAAGATCGCGAAGGCATAGGTGTTGGCCATCGGGCCGAAGAGCGCACCTTCCGGCCCGGTCATGGCAAACAAGGGGATGAACGCGCAGACGATGATCGAGGTCGAGAAGAACAGGGCGCGCTCGATCTCGGCCGAAGCGTCGGCGATCCGGTCGATCATCGGTCGACTCCGGTCCGACCCCTCGGCGGTGATGTGGCGGTAGATGTTCTCGACGATGATCACCGAACTGTCGACGATGATCCCGAAGTCCACCGCTCCGATCGAGAGCAGGTTGGCCGACTTCCCCTGGACGTAGAGCACCGTCACCGAGAACAAAAGGGCCAAGGGGATCATGATCGCCACGATCCCGGCGCTGGCCAGGTTCCCGAGGAACACGAACAAGATCGCCACCACCAGCCCCATCCCGACCAGGAGGTTGTGGAGGACGTTCTCGGTCGTGACGTGGACGAGGTCGGTCCTCTGGTTGAAGACCCGGATCTTGACCCCCTTGGGCAAGACCCCCGACCGTCCCAATTCGTCGAGCTTCTTCTCGACCAATTCCGCCGTCTTGAGCGACTTCTCGTACTTCCGCATCAGGACGATCCCCTCGATGACGTCGTCCTCGTCGATCGCGATGGATTGGCCGTCCTTTTCCTTGAGTTTCCGGCCGACAATCCCCAGCCTCGGGCGGTGCTGCTCGATGACGTCGGCCACTTGCCTGACGTAGATCGGAATCCCGTTGGTCGAGGTGACGACCACCCGCTTGATGTCGTCGATCTTCTCGGCGACGATCGCGTCGGCCTGGTCGATCTTGGCCGGGTCGAGCGGGTCGGTCCCGTTCCCGAGAAGCCCGAGGACCCGGACGTTGTGCGCCTGGCTCCCGAGCGTCAGCAAGTCGCCGCCGACGTTGGCGTTCGAGTTGTCGATCGCGTCCTCGACCTGCTTGAGCGTGACGTTGTATTGCCGGAGCTTCCGGGTGTCGACCAGGACCTGATATTGCTTGACTGTCCCGCCGTAGCCGGTCACGTCGATGACCCCCGGCACGGTCTTCAGCGCCCGCTGCATCACCCAATCCTGGATCGCCTTGAGCTGATTGGTGGTGAATCCAGGCCCTTCCAGGACATAGCGGACAATCTCACCCGTCGGGCTCCAGGGAGAAAGGCCCGGCTGGACCCCCGGAGGCAGGTTGGCCACGAAGCCGATCCTGTTGATGACCTCCTGGCGAGCCGACCAGTAGTCGGTCCCGTAGGCGAACTGGCACTTGATGTCGTTCAAGCCGGCGACCGACGTGCTCCGGAGGTCTTCCAGGCCCGGCATCCCGTTGAGCGCGGTCTCGATCGGGATGCCGACCAGACGCTCCATCTCCTCGGGGCTGAAGCCGGGGTTCTGGGTGATGACCTCGACCAGGGGCGGCGTCGGGTCGGGGTACGCCTCGATGTTCAGTTGCCGGGCCGAATGAATCCCGGCCGCGATCAGGGCGAGCACACCGCCGATCACGAGCAGCCGGTTGTGCAAGCTCCAGAGAATGATGAAACGAATCATGGCGCGTGGCCCTTGTGAGGATGGGGGTTCCGGAATCGTTCGCGATGGGGAGGATCGGACGCCACGCCGAGCGTTCGGCGGCGACTCATCGGACTGTCTTGAACCAAGTTGATCCAGCCAAGGCATCGGCTAACAACGAATCGGGAACCACCGAGGCGAGCCACCGACGTTTGACGTTCGGCTCGACCGCGAACCACACTCGCCGAGGAGCCGGGTGCTCCAGGGACTTTCCCAAGGCTGGCCGACGACGCCGACCAGCAGGTGCCTGGCCTCGTCGTCCTCGTTGCCCGACTCGGGGTCGTAATCGGGCGAGATCACGCTCGGGCACTGGGGCTGGCTCGAAGGGCCGAGGCGATCCGAGCGGATCATCATCGGCATCGAGGCGGCGGGGCCTTTCGAAACGTACCCATCCACAGGAGCCGCCCAGGTTCGGCCACCGTCGGAAATCGGCTCGAAGGACCCGAAGGTCCCCAAGCACCCAGCGAGGATGATCCAGCGAAACAAGTTCAACAAGCTCGGAAATCCTGGGACCCGGGAGAGCCGGGAGGAATCAAGAGTCGAGGCGTTGTTCCATCTTGACACGAAACCGAGACGACAACAACTCGTCCTTAGAATTTGGGCGCGGTCCCGCGACTCGACGGCCCACATCGAATCGAGGAGACCATCGCCTTGAAGCCGCCTGCCACGTAAGGCTACCATGTTCTCCTCCACTGTCGAGGAAATTGGAATCGGTGCCGTCGAATCCAGGCAGCAAAGGATCTCGCTTTCCAACCCGGGGAGCCTTTCGAGGCCAATAATTGCAGTTCGCAGGATCGCAAATCAAAAGGATCAAAGAATTACGACTCTTGAATTTTTTGCGATTTGCAATCCTGCGATTTGTCATCCTCGATCTCCAGATCCGAAAGCCAAACCCGTCCTGGTTCCGCCCCGAAGGATCATCGCATGACCGAACCGGCGCGAGCCTGGGTCTCCTTGACCGCCCCCGAGCGCAGGGTCCTCGGCGTCATGGTCGAGAAGGCCAAGACCACCCCCGACGTCTACCCACTGACCCTCGCGGCGATCGTCACCGGCTGCAACCAGAAGTCGAACCGGGACCCGATCACCACCTACGATGCCGACGACGTCGAAGAAACCTTGACGGGCCTCCGCAAAAAAGGGGCGGTAATCCTCGTCGAAGGGGGAGGCCGAGTCGTCCGCTACAAGCACACGCTCTATGACTGGCTCAAGGTCAACAAGGTCGAACTCGCGGTGATGGCCGAGTTGCTCCTCCGGGGCACCCAGACCGAAGGCGACCTCCGGGCCAGGGCCAGCCGGATGGAGCCCCTCCCCGACCTCGGGGCGCTCCAGGGCAACCTCGATACGCTCCTCGCCAAGGATTTGATCGTCTACCTGTCCCCGCCCGGGGTCCGTCGAGGCGTCATCGTCACCCACAACCTTTACCCAAGTAAAGACCTCGAGCGCGAGCGGACCCGGTTCAGCCAGTCGAATGCGGTCTACCCCGAGTTCGACGCGATCGCCCCTCGACCCTCGACCCGCGACGATCCACCTCGACCATCGCCCGCCTCGACCGTCCCAGGCATCGCCCCGTCCGACTTCGAGGCCCTTCGAGCCGAGGTCGCCGCCCTCCGCGAAACCGTCCAGGGCCTCAAGGCGGAAATTCTCGAACTGAAAACCTCCCTCGGCGCATGACCTTGAATAGCCACGGATGAAACACGGATAAAAAGCATGAATAAGGAATGGCTTATCGGTGTCTCATCCGTGTTCCATCCGTGGCTGAATACTCTTGGGATTTGTAGACACTCATGGAACTGACCGACGACCTGGTCCCCCCCCTCGACGATTCGCCCCCCGAGCCGCCCGGCTACCGGTTCGTTTCGATGATCGCCGACGATGGTCGAGAGCCGCCGAGCACCACCACCGACCTCGACGCCACGGGAAGCTGGTCGGCCGCGACCTGCCCCTGGCACCCCGCCTTGCTCGCGATCGCGGCCGATCTTCCCAGGTTCGAGGACGTCGCGCTCCCCACCGACCCCGAACCGGGCGAGGTTCGCCTCGTGGCCGGGGGGCAACTCGGCCGCTTGCCTGCCAACTTCCGGACCTTGGCCGAAGCTGCGGGCGTCCCGATCATCGAAGCGACCGCCGACCGCCTCGCCACCGTCAAGGCGATCCTCGACGAGATCCGGCAGCCCGACGCTTCGACATCCGTTCCCGGACTCGACGACTCGATCGCGGGCGACTACCTCGCGCTCGGTTCGGGCCACTGGTGGATTCGCGACCTGACGATCGCGATGGGCCACGTCGACACCTTGGCCCGCCCCGCCTTGCTCCGAGAGGCCAGGGCCGGGGGCCGGGCCTGGATCTCGGGGGACGAGGTCGCCGCCACGAACCACGTCCGCGCCGGCTTCGAGCTATTGACGCAGGCCCGAGAGCGGTTCTACCCGATGGACGGCTACATCATCGACTTCTGCCTGCTCGACCCGGCGACGCCCCCCGAGGGGCTTGAACCGCTCCTCGACGCGGGCAAGCCGTTCACCCTCCTCGCCCCGGCCCGGGCGGTGGAGCGCTTCGCCCAGGCTCGGCCCGACCTGGCGGCTCGGCTCCGGGACGCGATCAACGGCGGTTGGGCCGACGTGGTCGGAGGCGCCTGGGCCGAGGCGGACGAGCCGTTCTTGCCCTGGTCGTCGCTCGCCTGGCAATTCACCAAGGGGTCGGCGGTCTACCGCGAACACCTCGACGAGCGTAACGTCGAGACCCTGGCCCGACGCAGGTTCGGGCTTTACCCCCAACTCCCCCAGGTCGCCCGCCGGTTCGGGCTTCGCTACGCCTGGCTAATCGCGCTCGATTCGGGCCGGTTCCCGGTCGTCCCCGAGTCGAAGCGGCAATGGGCCGCCCCCGACGGAACGACCTTGGAGTCGATCACCCGCCCCCCCGTCGCCGCAGACCGACCGGTGGAAGCCGCTCGACTGGCCTGGAAGATGGCCAAGTCGATGAGGGACGACCAGGTGGCGACGTTGCCTCTGGCCCATTGGCCTGCCCCGGTCGCCCCTTGGTTTGACGACCTCAGGCGGTCGAGCAAGTATGCCTCGGTCCTCGGCCGATGGGTCACCGCGAACGACTATTTCCACTTCTCCGACCGCCCATTCGAGGAGGTCACCCTCGGAGTCGACGACCTCGCCACCGCCTACCTGGCCCAGGCCGTCGCCCGCCGCGACCCCTCGCCGATCGGCCTCCGGGCCATCCATGCTCGCCTCCGGGCCCGGTTCGATGCCCTGAGCGCCGCCCACGCCTTGACGTCGAGCTTGACCGGGGGGATCGAAGATCCGGTCGACCCGGCCCTGGAAGATCGGATCGAAACCGAACCGACCGAGACGCTTGAGCACGAACTGGACCGCCTGGTCGACGAGCAAGCGTCCCGGTTGGCTCACGCGATCGGCGACGGCGGAAGCGGAGAACCGGGCTACCTCGTGTTCAACCTCCTGGGCATCCCTCGGCGGGTCGTGGTGGATTTTTTCGGCGGTGCGCCAATCCCGAACGCGGGCAAAGCCCTCAAGGCCGCCCAGCCGAGCGTGAACGGGACCACCGCGACCGTCGAACTCGCCCCGTTCGGCTTTGCGTGGCTCGGCGAGAACCTGGAAGCGTCTCCAGGCCCGTTCGGGTCGGTGACGGTCAAAGGCCAGACCATGACGCACGAGTCTTTGATCGTCTCGGTCGACCCGACGACAGGGGGGATTCGAGGGATCAACGCCGTCGGCGAGGAGTCCCCTCGGATCGGCCAGCAGATCGTCATCAACGGCCTGCTCGGCCCCGACGGCGTCCACGCCACGAGCCGGATGCGAGCCACCTCCGTCCAGGTCGAGGCGAGCGGTCCCGCCCTGGCCCGGATCGTCACTCGCGGGACGATCTCCCACCCTCTCGGCGACCGCGTCTTGGCCGGCTTCACCCAGGAAGTCGAGATCGTCAGCGGTCGCCCCACCCTGGCCATCACGATCCGGCTCGATCACCTCGACCCGGCCTGGCTCGACCAGATCGCCGACGCCGACCCCTGGGTCCACAACCTCGCCTGCCGATGGGCCTGGCCCGACCCCCAATCGACCCTCCGCCGGACCGCCCTCCTCTCCTCATTCCCCACCGAGGCCGACCGCCCCGAGACCCCCGACGCCCTCGACATCACCTCCCGCCAAAGGCGGACCACCCTCCTCTTCGGCGGACTGTCCCACCACCGCCGCCAGGGACCCCGGATGCTCGACACGCTCCTCGTCGCGGGCCGAGAAACCACCTGGACGTTCCACCTCGGCGTAACAGTCAACTTAGAACACGCATTTCCGTCCATCCTCGACTTCACTTCACTTACTACCGTCGTCCGGACGCCCAACGGCCCCCCCCCCTCCGGCCCGACCGGCTGGCTGATCGAGGTCGACCACAAGTCCGTCGCCTTGATCCGCCTCCTGTTCGCCCCGATCACCAACGAAGGCAAAGGCTGGGGGGTGATCGCCGACGTGATCGAGACATCGGGCAAGGCCGCCCGCTGCCGCCTCAAAGCCTTCCGAGACCCGATCCACGCCCGCCAGGTGAATGGCCACGGCGATCATGTCGTCGACCTCCAGTTCGACCGCGACGGTGCCTCGATCGACCTCACCCCCTACGAGATCGCCCGCGTTGAGCTCACCTTCGGTCAACTTTCCGCCTCGGAGGCAGATCCCGAAAGCTCCGATCTCTACCAATGATGCAATTTTGATACACCTTGATTCATCGTCCGAGTCGGCCGAGAACTACTAAGTAGGCGAGCGGGAACATGGCAATCCAATAACAACCCAAGACTCGCCCCGCGCGGTCCAAGAAGTCGTGTTGCGGGTTCCACCGACCCACCGACAGGAGGGTTACCCAGGCCACCAAGACCGCAGCCCCGATCGGGATAGCCGTGAATGGATAAAGGTCCGTAGTCTCTCCAACCCGCAACCCGGCGGCCAAGAGCATCAAAGCATTGCACAAGCTGATCATCGTCACCGCAAGCCCGGCGACGAATCCGGGCTGTCGCGCAAGGCGTCGGAGTGTCGGGCGAGGTGCGCGGATCCGGATCAGAAGGAGAGCGATCGTCACCATCGCCGGGAGCGGCCAAGACGCGAGGATTAAGATCGACGCATTCATCAACCAGCGCGGCATCAAGAACCAAAAGTCCGGGCCGGTCGGCACCATATGAGCGACACCGGGCACGATATCCCGAACGATCTTGAAGCCCAAGGCCATCGCGGCGACGAGAATCATGAGGTCCAACAACGTCATCTTTCGGGCGGGCCGAGTCATGATTAAAGTCTCGGAGCCGAAACCGAGGTAGGAGTTACGCAGTTGGCCGAGGTCGAACCGATTTTGTAGTGCGCATGAAACGCACCGATCACTGGAGTCGGGCCTCGGTGCGTTCCAGGCACACTACCAGACAGCCTGCTGCGTAACTTCTATGGGAAATAATAATCAGAAAGGAGACTAAACGATTGCCAAATTTGCGATCTCTATTAAGGGAAGGTCGACGACGACGCCATGTCTTGCCGGGGGCGTTGGCTTCGTTCCGCCGGGGGCATCGGTATCGGCGTTGGCTTCGTTCCGCCTGATGGCTTTGAAGGTTGCTGGCTTCGTTCGGCTCAGGAGGATTGGTCGTTGCTTGTTGTTGTCTCGAATACAGTTGCGAGCGAATTGGGTTCGTTCCGCGCCGGGCTTTCAGGTCTATTTTGGGTTCGTTCGGCAGGACGACTTTGAACAGGTTTCGTAATCCTTCGTCCGGTTTGGTTCAGGACATGGTCGGGTAGGAGTTGCTCGGGTCTTTGATGGGTTCGGGGGGATTCTTGGGGAGGGTGATGGTGAAGGTTGAGCCTTTGGCGACCTCGGAGGCGATGGTGATCTGGCCTCCGTGCTCTCGGATGATCTTCTGGGAGACGGGGAGGCCGAGCCCGGTGCCTCGGGAGCCTTTGGAGGAGGCGAAGACCTGGAAGATCTGGGTGAGCTGCTTGGGTTCGATCCCCGAGCCGTTGTCGCGGACGATCACCCGGGCGGTGGCGGTGGGGTCGTCCCAGGCGGTCCGGACCTCGACGAGGCCGCCTTGGATGCCCTCGCAGGCGTCGATGGCGTTGGTGATGATGTTCAAGGTGGCCCGGTGGATGCCATCGGGGTCGAAGGAGGTCTGTGGGAGGTCGGGGAGCGGCTCCCAGACCAATTTGACGCCGAGGTCTTCGGCCCGAGATTGCATCAGCTCCATCACGTCGTCGAGGGTTTCGTTGAGGCTGGCTAGTTCGAGGGCGGGCTGGCGCTCTTTTGAGAACGAGAGCATATCCATGACCATGTTGTAGATCTTGGCCTGGTTTTTCTCGACGATCGACCAGCCTCGGCGGACGATGGCGTCGTCCTTGTCGTTGAGGCCCATTTCGACGAGGTAGCTCCCGCCTCGCATCCCCTGCAAGATGTTCTTGATGTGGTGCGACAGCGTGGCGATCGTCTGGCCGACCGCCGCCAAGCGCTCGGCCTCGATCTTGGCGTTGTAGAGCATGGTGTTCTCGATCGCCAGGCCCGCCTGGTGGCCGATGGCGACCATCAGCATCAGGTGGTCCTTGGTGAACCGGCTCTTCTTGCGGTCGCGGAAGCCGGGCAAGGCGGCCTCGGCGTCGTTGGCGGCGATCACGTCGACGTAGAGGACGCCCAAGGTGGCGTGCCTGCCTTGGATCGGGACGCACATCGCCTCGCGGATGCCGAAGTTGACGATCGAGTTCGCCGGGCCAAAGCGGTCGTCGGACGGGGCGTCGAGGGTGATCACGCCCTCGCCCTTGCCGAGGACGTGGTCGATGATCGTCTTGGAGATCGTCAAGCGCTCGTCTTCCTCGGCGACCCCTCGCCAGCGGACGGCCTTGGGCACCAGCGCCTCGGGGCGGTCGTCGAGGGTGGCGATCTCGACGGAGCCGGACAGCGAGTCGCCCGAGGCTTCGGCGGCGGGCTGGTCCTTCTTGAGTAGGATCGCTCCTCGGTCGGCACCGATCGACTCGAAGACGAGCTGGAGGATCTGGGGGAGGAGCGAGTCGAGGTCGGCGACGAGGCTGATCGCCTGGGTGGCCTTGTACATCACCGAGAGGTTGACGAGCCGGTCCCTGAGCCACTCGCCGACGGCATCGGGGGCTTCGAGGATGCGCGAGCCTTCGCCGACGGGGACGCTCCGCAGGATCGCCGACCGCTCGGCGACTCCGGGCCGGGCGAGCATCTCGACGCGGGCGGTCAGGTCGCGGACCTCGTCGAAACTCCCGGTCTGAAACGCCAGGATCGACTGGCCGAGGCGGACCTGGTCGCCTGACCGGAGGACCACGTCGGACACCGGCTCGTCGTTGAGGAAGGTCCCGTTGGCCGACTTGAGGTCGACCAGGCGGAACGAGTCGCCGAGGCATCGGACCTCGGCATGCCTCCGCGAGACCTCGTGGTCTAGGAGGCGGATCGTGTTCTTGCTATCCCGCCCCAGCGCGACGACGTCGCCCTTGAGCTCGAAGCGCTTGCCTTGGTCGGGGCCTTGGAGAATCAGGAACGAGGCCACGTCTGCAACCTTCCGGACTAGTGCTCGGATCGCGACCCACCCGGTCTGGTCCCAAGGCTTTCAGGCTATCGGATCGGCCGATCGGTCGTCAACGTTCCTCAGGTCTTCGGGGTGAACAAGATCACCTCGACCCTCCGAGGCGGGACGCCCGGGTCGTTGATGGCAAGCTGGGGCGGTTGCGACCCGAAGCCGACGGCGGCGACCTTCCTCGTCCCGAACCATCCTGATGAGTTGATCGAGTGCTTGTTGACCAGGTAGTTCCGGACGGAATCCGCCTGTCCCTGCGTCAAAATCTGCGCGAGGTCGGGGGCCTGGCCGTCGTCGGTGAAGGCGGCGATCACGACCTCGGACTTGCCTTGCTTGGCCTTTTTGAACCAGGCCCCAACCTCGTCGAGCCGCTTGCACCCCCGGTCGGTGAGGATCGCCTGGCCGGGCCGGAACAGGTCGTCGGCCGACAAGGTCCGGCTCGACCGCTCCGAGCCGGGTTGATACAGCACGTGGTCGCGGTCGTAAAACCCCTTGCTGTCGAAGTAGCGCGAGATCGGCCAGGTCCGCTTGAGGGCGTTGAGGTTGTCGCCGAGGTCGTCGATGGTCCTGGTCCCGTGGTCGCTCATGGTGAGGAGCTTCTGGTAGACCTCGTCCTCGCGGACGAGCTTGCCCAGGGTCCCCTTGCCTTCGCGGATCGACGAGGCGACGACGGCGATTTCGTTCATCCCCTGCTCGGCGGCCCGCGCGGCGATGTCGACCCGCTTCAAGGTCTTCGAGGCCTCGTTGACCAGGTCGGCCAGCTCGATCGGGTTCTCCGAGGGGAGGAGCGCCGAGGGATCGAGGGCGGGCGCATCGGGGCGACCGGGGACGAGCTCGACGACCTTCGAGCCGATCACCCCTTGGAGGACGACCTTGGCCGTGGTGTCCGACCGGACCAGCGACCGGAGCCGCTCGTCGATCCGGAAGGTGAGCAAGACCGGTCGGCCCGGGACGGTCGGCGGGGTGATCGACTCGACCAAGCCCGCGTCCATCCCTTGAATCCGGATCTTCGTCCCGACCTCGACGCCGCCGATGGTCCGGAACCCAGCCTGTGCCCGGAAGGTAGGCAGCGAGTTCCATTCACGTTGCTTGATCCGCTCGAGGCCAAAGTAGACGGCGAAGCCGACCCCGGCGATGAGCAAGAGGGATCGAAGGATTCGCCAACCGGTCAAGTTGCGTCGCACGTCGAGTCTCCGTCGCGTTGGCCTCGGGACGTCTTCGGGGGACGCCTCCCACTCCAGCATAGGTTGCCGGTGGACCGCTCGAAAAGCCCCGAACCATCGAATAGGAATTCGCTCCCGACGTCTTTATCTTGGAAACATCCGGTCGATCCCGGGCGGGCGAGCGGTACGGGAATTGCCGTCTGCCAACAACCTTAGCACTTTTGGCGGTCAAACGATTTTTTGCCATCGATGGAACACGGATAAAAAGATCTCTTTCAGTCTTATCCGTGTTCCATCCGTGGCTAAGAAGTATTTTGAGGACGAGTCGTATGCCCGGGCCTGCGAACCCATCATCGCCCACGGTGGTCCACTCAACCGGGATCGGCAACATCAACGCCGAGGTGGTGGCCCGCAACCTCGAAAAGCTGGCCTGGCTGATGGACAGGGCGATCCCGATCCCCGGGACCAAGTTCCGGGTCGGGCTCGACGCGATCCTCGGGCTGTTCCCGGGCGCGGGGGACATCGTGACGGGGGTGATCCAGACCGGCCTGGTCTTGACGGCCCTGAAGCATTACCGGGTCCCCAAGGCGGTGGCGGCGAGGATGGCGGCCAACGTCTTGCTCGACACCGTGGTCGGCTCGATCCCGATGGTCGGCGACCTGTTCGACGCCGGGTTCAAGGCCAACACCCGGAACCTCGCGCTCCTGGGCGAGGTCCGCCAACGGCAGAGTCAGGGAGAGGCGATGCCCTCGGCCCCCTCGGTCCGCTACCTCGCGACGATCGGCGTCATCCTGTTCGGCACGATCGCCTTGATCCTGGTTGGGCTGGCCACAATAACGGTCTGGTTCATCCGGGCGATTACTCGTTGATCCATTGAGGTTTGCCTGTGCCCGACCCTCGCGTTGCCATCTCGCTCGGCGTGGAAGAAGAGTTTCAGATCATCGACCCGGACAGCCGAGAGCTTCGGTCGAGGGCCGGTCGAGTCCTCCCCCTGGCCCGGGCCAGCCTGGGCGACGAGGTGACCAATGAGCTTTACCTGTCGCAGATCGAGGTCGGCACGCCGGTTTGCCACACCTTGGGCGAGGCCCGAACCGAGCTGAAGCGGCTGAGGAAGGCGATCATCGAGGCCGCCGAGCGGGCCGGGACTCGGATCGCGTCGTCGGGGACTCACCCGTTCTCGCACTGGGACGCCCAGACCCTCACGCCCAAGCCCCGGTACAGCAACCTCCTCGAAACCTTCCAGCAGCATACCCGCGAGCAGGTCATCTTCGGCTGCCACGTCCACACCGGGATCGAGGATCGAGAGCACGCGATCCAGGTCATGAACCGGGCCAGGCGGTGGCTCGCGCCGATCCTGGCGCTGTCGGCGAACTCGCCGTTCTGGCTCGGCCAGGACACCGGGTTTGCCAGCTACCGGACGGAGCTGTTCGGCCGGTTCCCGCTCACCGGCCTGCCGATGGACATGGCCGACCGGGGCGAGTACGACGCCGTGGTGTCCGACCTCGTCGGCACCGGGATCATCGAGGATGCGTCGAAGATTTACTGGGACCTCCGGCCGTCGATGCACTTCGAGACCCTGGAGTTCCGAATCGCCGACGTCGGCCAGTCGGTCGACGACGCGGTCCTGGTCGCCGGGCTTTGCCGGGGTGTCGCTCTGGCATGTTTGACTGACGAACTGGAGGGAAAGCCGTTCCAGGCCGAACGCGCCGAACTGCTCCGGGCGTCGAAGTGGCTCGCGTCGCGTCATGGGTTGGATGGAGAATTGCTCGACTTCGAGGCGAGGAAGACGGCCCCGGCCTCGAAGGTCGTCGAGGACCTGCTTGGATTCCTTCGGCCCGCCCTGGAACGGCTGGGCGATTGGGAGGAGATCCGATCCCTCACGAGCACCATCCTTCAAAGGGGCAACGGCGCCCAGCGACAGAGGGCCACATTCGAGCGGACGGGTCGGTTCGAAGATGTGGTCGACGCGATCGTGGCGGAAACGGCCAGGGGCCTCGATTGAGATCAATCAAGAACGAAGCAGTTTCAAGGAGGAAAAGTTTCCAAATCTCAAAAACACCTGATTGACCGCCCGCAACCGCCTCGCTAGCTTACCATCGTCGTGCGGCTGATCCTTTCGAGATCGGCCCAACGACCGCGGTTCGCCCTCCACGGGGCTGCGATCCACCTCATCGACACCAAGAGACGACCGACATGTTTGCCCCCCGCAAGCGTCGCCCCCTCCGCCCGTCCGTCCTGAGCTTGGAAAACCTCTGCGCCGCGTCCAACCTCGTCCCTGGTCTTCCGCCAGCCGAAGAGTTGGTCAGGGCGTCAGCCGCCACGACGCAAGTCGATCAGCGACAATCTTACCACATCGAGACGAGTCGCTCCATCGCCTCGGAGGTTCTTACTGCTCGGCCTCGTCGCGTCGCCGAATCGCGGCAATCACTCACCATGGTAGCTCCAACCCAACCAACAGCAACCACGATTCCGCTGATTTCCGTCTCAGACGTCGGCGCCACGATCATCAACCCGAGCCCCCGGCCCAATTCGATCGCGATCACCTCGCCCACGCCGGCTGCCCAACCGCTAGGCGTGGTCGCGGGCCAACCGGCGTTGTATGGGGGCGGCATTGCTCAATCGACGATAGCAGCAGATGTGGGGGAAGTCACTTCTCAATCAGCTGACAGACAGACGACGCCACTTACTCAAACTCCGGTACAGATAATTTACTACCTCCCAGGTGACGGAACGATTCCTGACGACCCTGTTAATGTTACAGTTACCCCCCCGGAACGGGCGCACCAGGACCCGGAACGGGCGCACCAGGACCCGGAACGGGCGCACCAGGACCCGGAACGGGCGCACCAGGACCCGGAACGGGCGCACCAGGCAATCCAGGGTCTCCCCCGATCGAGGTGATTGGATCAGGTTTGCAGGACTCAATTGAGGGATCGCGGTACACAGCCGGTTTGTTGGCGACAATCCATGACCTTGCTCCACAGCTTGAGTATGACATCTCGATCGACTGGGGCGATGGCTCTCAGGTCGATAAACCCGCCGTCTACAATGACGGAAGCAACTACGTCGGCGTGGCTTACATTCACACATACATCGAGGCCGGCGACTACTCGATCAAGATCACGGTTTCCGACCGGGGCGGCCGGTCGTCCAGCGTCACGGATTCGATCACGGTGGAGGACGCTCCGATCGCGGCCTTTGGCCAGGATATTCAGGAAACCTCATCCACCTTCTCGGGATTGGTCGCGACCTTCAACGAAGCCAACCCCTACTCCACGCCGGGCGACTTCACCGCGATGATCGACTGGGGGGACGGCACCACCGGAATGGGCACCGTCGTCTTGTCGCCGTCCTATGATCCGAGCTTGGGAGACAGCCCATCCTACGAGGTGCTCGGGACGCATACCTACAGCGCCGACGATGGTGGCGCCCACCTCGTCGTCATCACCATCACCGATGATGACGGCAGCAAGGCCGACGCGCAAACCGTCATCTCCACCGCCGGCAGCCCGAATATTCATATCGACATCAATAACACCAGTACGAAGACCGACGACATCACCGGCCTCGACAGCACGATCGACGCCAAGTTGACCAACACCGGTGCGTCCGGGCAGATCCAACTCTCGTCCGTCGGTCCCATCATCTTGAGCAACAACTCCGTATTTATCGACAAGGGTC
>JAABUX010000623.1_pt1 | contig 58808 bp, 53 predicted proteins | sample 5561851 | NCBI WGS metagenome assembly JAABUX01 (sample SAMN10711883, study PRJNA513361) | rock metagenome | isolation source: Antarctica rocks | place: Antarctica: Victoria Land, Richard Nunatak red sandstone | collected 2016-01-03
GTCGCTTACGAGGCGACGAAGACCGACCCCGAATTTCACGCCGAGCTTGATGGCCTGCTCGCCGATTATGTGGGACGGCCATCGCGTTTGTTCTTCGCGAAACGGCTGACGGACATGGTCGGGGGAGCGGCGATCTATCTGAAGAGAGAAGACCTCAACCACACCGGCGCTCACAAGATCAACAATGCGCTCGGCCAGGTCATGATCGCCCAGCGAATGGGAAAGAAGCGGGTGATCGCCGAGACGGGGGCCGGTCAGCACGGCGTCGCCACGGCGACCGCTTGTGCCCTGTTCGGGCTGGAATGCACCGTGTATATGGGCGAGGAAGACATCCGTCGCCAGAAGCTCAACGTCTTCAATATGAAGACGATGGGGGCGAGCGTGGTCTCGGTCACGTCGGGCTCCCGGACCTTGCGCGACGCGACCAACGAGGCGATGCGAGATTGGATGGGCTCGTCCGACGAGACCCACTACACCATCGGGAGCGTCGTCGGCCCCCACCCGTTCCCGATGATCGTTCGCGACTTTCAGTCCGTGATCGGTCGGGAAACCCGGGCCCAGTGCCTCGACCGTTTCGGGAGCTTGCCCGACATGGTGGTGGCCTGCGTCGGTGGCGGCTCCAACGCGGCGGGGATGTTTTATCCGTTCATCAACGATGAAGAAGTCGAACTGGTCGGGGCTGAAGCCGGTGGCCGAGGTCGGGCGTCGGGCGATCATGCTTCGAGCTTGACCCAAGGTCAGCCCGGCGTCTTGCACGGGAGTTTCAGCTACGTCCTCCAGAACGAGGACGGACAAACCGATGATGTCCACTCGATCTCGGCGGGCCTGGATTATCCCGGCGTCGGCCCAGAGCACAGCTACTGGAAAGACTCGGGGCGGGTCCGTTACGAGTCGGTGACCGACGACGAAGCTCTCGCCGCATACGACGCCTCGGCGAAGTTGCAGGGGATCTTGCCCGCGCTGGAAACGAGCCATGCGATTGCCCAGGCTTTCAAAGAGGCCGGCAAACTCGGGAGCGACAAGAATATCGTGATTTGCCTCTCTGGTCGAGGTGATAAAGATGCCTTCGAGGTCGCTCGGCTTCGCGGCGAGCCGATGTTTTGACCTTTTTCGAGGATCTGGCGAACGACTCCCCTCATGAATCGCATCAACACCCTCTTCGAGCGACTTCGCCGCGAAGGCCGATCCGCCTTGATGCCTTTCATCACGGCGGGCGACCCCAGCCTCGCGGCGACCACGGCTCTGATCGGCACGATGGCGGCCCGAGGGGCGGACTTGATCGAGCTAGGCATCCCCTACTCCGACCCGATCGCCGACGGCCCGGTGATCGCCGCGAGCTATCACCGGGCACTGACCCGAGGATTCAAACTCTCGGCGTTCTTCGACGAGATCCGCTCGATCCGTTCCCAGCCTAACTCGCCGGTCGCGGCGACCCCTTTGATCGCCATGATCTCCTACGCGATCGTCCACCGCTGGGGAGTGACCAAGTTCCTCGAACAGGCCGCTTCGAGCGGACTCGACGGGTTGATCGTTCCCGACCTCCCGCTCGAAGAGTCGATCCCGCTTTGCCGGTCCGCGTCCGAGCACCAGCTTTGTTTGATCCAGCTTATCACCCCCACCACGTCGCATGATCGAGCCTTGGCGATCATCCGATCGACCACCGGGTTCATCTACTACGTCTCGGTCGCCGGGGTGACGGGCGAGCGCCGGAGCCTCCCGGCCAACGTCGCCGAGAATGTCGCCTGGCTCCGGTCGCAGACGACTTTGCCGATCTGCATCGGCTTCGGGATCGGCTCGGTCGAGCAGGTCCGAGACCTGGCCGGCAAAGCGGACGGCTTGATCGTTGGGAGCGCCATTGTGCGTCGCTTGGCAAATTCCGCCCGAAAACCCGTTGACCAAGTCGTCGAGGAAGTGGGAGCGCTCGTCGAGCAGCTCACCGGGGGCCTGAGATGATCAACGCAACGAGAAGATCGCCGCTCGGAATCACGGTGATCGGTTACTTCAAATTATTCAGCGCCGTGATGCTCGTCGGCCTCGGGATCGGGATCTTCCGGCAGATCGGCGGCGACCCGGCGGCCGAGGTTGGCCGACTGGTCGGAGCTTTGAAGCTCGACCCGGACAACAAATACATTCACACGGCCATGTCGGGCATTTCCGGGGTCACGACGAAGCAACTCTACGCCTTGAGTGCTGGGACCTTCGTCTATGCAATCCTTTACACCATCGAAGGGGTTGGCCTGGTCCTCCAGCGCCGTTGGGGCGAGTATTTCACGGTGTTCATGACCGGGTCGTTGATCCCCTTCGAAGCTTACGAGGTCATTCGCAAGCTGACCGTTCTTCGATCGGTCATCCTGGCCCTGAACGTGGCCATCGTGCTTTACCTGATCATCCAGTTGAGGCGAGGCCAAGAGGGTAAGGCCGAGTAAGATTCTGAGTGAGGCAAATCCGACTCAGCGAATCTTCTCGATCACTTCGAGGTCGCGGACGGAGATCAGGCGGGCACCAAGCCCTTCGTCGAACCGGACGATTCCGCGAACGCCGACCTTCCGGGCGAGAAATTGGCTGACCGGCACCCCGGGCGGGATGCTCAGGTAGCCGATCGCCCTGCCGTCGGGGCCGATCAAGGCATGAACTTGTTGGCCTTGATATCGCCTCGATGATGCTTGCAAGAGTCCTTGAGCATCATACTTGCGGTCGGACCGAGATCGCGCCTGCGTCAGCGAGCGCTGGAGTCGCTCGACCTCGGCGTCGCGTTCCCCACTGTCTTGAAGAAGTTGGGCCAGCCGACGCGCGGCCTTTGCCAACTCGATGTCGCGAATCGCCTGGTCGAGTCGCGGTTGCGCGACCGCTTTGACGCTCGGGTTGTCGGAGAACTGGCGGAGGAGCGACTCGTATCGACCTCGGACCGGATCGAGGTTCCAAATCTCGACCGAGCCTGCCTTGACCGAACGAGTCATCGCAGCGATCGAGGCCAACTCGGCGGCGACCTCCGCCGGGAGATCCGCTTCGGAACTTTCGGGCTGATAGGAAACCTGCCGCTCGGTTTGTGGTAGGGAAGCCGATGGGTCCGCGAGCCCTTCGATCCGGAGGTAACGGACTTCGTCCTCTCTCGGCTCGATCGCTCTCCAGACTCGGGCGGTTTCCCCTCGGCCAACCTTCAACTCCGGATGGTCGACGAGGCGGACGACGGTCCCTCGATCGAGGGGCGAGCCAGGCGGTCCGGGCATCTGGGCCGATTCGGCGGCGAAGCGAACGATCGCTTGATTTGCCTGGACGACGCAAGAACCGTCGGGCTGGTCGCGAACCTGAGACGCGTCGACCCAGTCGAAAGAACCGAAGGGCGGTTGGATCGTCACCCACCCGCGCCGTTTGGCCAGGACGATGACGCGTTCGCCTCGCCGGAGCGTACCCGTCGAATACGCCGAATCGTTGGGTTCGGTCATGACTTCGAGGGAGTCGACGATGACCTGGACTTCGCGATCATCCGCTCGCGAATGGTCGGTTGCCGTGAGCACCCAGGCAATGGACGCAAGCCACAAGGTCGCGAATCGGAAGGCGACCATGCAAATCCGCTTCCTCTGAATTCGAGGCCAACTCACCCTTTGCCTAAAGGTCCTCGCGGACCTCGGGCGTCGACCTCTTAGGTCGGAGGCTTTACCGGAACCATCCTTTCTTGTCAAGGGAACTCGAACGAGGTTCCGGTCGTCATTTCGGTGAGGCGACCATGCGGAGCGATTTCGCTCATCGCCCGAAACGATTATCATGGGCCAGGTTGTCGGCACTGGGCAAAAGCTTGATCAAGGTCACCAGTCGATCGTTTGGGGTTGGACGCATGCTGTTTAGCTGGAACCAGTTGACCGACTATCTTCGACTGACGATCCCACATGAGGAACTGGCCGACCGCCTGTCATTAGTCGGGTTCAATCACGAGTCGACCCGAGACGTGGGCGGCGACCTTTGCGTCGACCTGGAGATTACGAGCAACCGCCCCGACTGCCTCAACCACCTCGGGATCGCTCGCGAGATTGGGCTCTTGCTCGATCAACCTGTCTGCTTCCCCGAGCCGAAAGAACCCAAGCTCAACAGCCAAGGCGAGTCGTCAATCAAAATCGAGAATCAAGCCCCCGACCTGTGCGGGCGGTTCGAGGCGATCACGATCCACGGGACGACCGTCGGCAAAAGCCCGACGTGGTTGGTCAGGCGGCTGGAGACGCTCGGGGTTCGCTCGATCAACAACATCGTCGACATCACCAACTACGTCATGAACGAGTCGGGCCAGCCGATCCACGCCTATGACCTGGACAAGCTCGAAGGGCGAACCTTGATCGTCCGAAGAGCCGGGAAAAAGGAATCGGCGGAAGCTTTAAATCACCAGCGCTACGTCCTTGACGAGTCGATGCTGGTCATCAGCGATCGAACCAATGTTGTCAGCCTGGCCGGGGTGATGGGGTGCTCGAACAGCGAAATCTCGACAACGACCGCGAATGTGGTCATCGAAACGGCCCGGTTCGATCCGATGAACATCCGGCGAACCTCAAGGGCCTTGGGGCTCCAGTCGCCGTCGAGCTATCGGTTCGAGCGTCCCATCGACCCCTCGATGCTGATCTGGGCGAGGAACCGCTGCGTCGAGTTGATCCTGCAAACCGGCGGAGGCACGATCGGGACCGCCACTAGCGACTCGACTTCGCTCTTACCCACTTCCGCGAGACATGTTACGCTCCGGGTTGGTCAGGTGGCCCGCTTGCTCGGGATCGAAGTCGATCGCGACGAGATCAAGCGAATCCTGGTTTCCCTGGGTCTTGAGTTGGTCGGTGAAGATCAAAATAATTTCACGTTCCAAGCTCCATCCTGGCGGAGCGACCTCGACCGCGGAGTTGATCTGATCGAGGAGGTTGGTCGCATTCATAATTACGACCAGATCCCCGAAGATCGGCCGGTGACGTTGGGGGCGATCCAGGACGATCGCCGAGGGCGTGTCGAAGGGAACACACGGTCGATGCTCACGGGCCTGGGGTTCAGCGAAGCGATCACTTACAGCTTTGTTTCCAAGGAACTCGTCGGCGAAGAGTTCGCTCCTGATCCCAACGTCGAACCGATCCGGGTCGATCATGCCACCCGGAAGCAGTCGAACCTGATGAGGCTCAGCCTGATCCCGAGCTTGCTCGAAGCGTCGAGCTACAACGAAGCTCACGGCAACTTTGGGGTCCGACTGTTTGAGATTGCCAACGTCTACCAACCGATCGAGGGGCAAGACTTGCCCAGAGAAACCTCCAGGCTGGCTCTCCTTTCACCCGGCGACTACTTCGCCATCAAAGGGATTCTCGAAAGTTTGATGACCCGGCTCCATGCTTCGGCCCCGCTCCGCTGGGAATCGAAACGATACAAAACGCTCCGGCCCGGGCACTCGGCCGAGATTTTCCTCGGCTCGACGACGTCAGGGTTCGCCGGAGAAGTCGCAGCGTCGGTCCAGGCTCGATTAAAGCTTCGGGGGGTTTACTCAGCCCTGGAAATCTCGATGGATGATCTCGAATCCGTCGCCACCATGACCCCTCAGCACGAAATCACCCCGATCTTCCCCGGAGTCCAGCGCGACCTGTCGCTGGTCGTCGCGATCCGCATGACCTGGGCGATGATCGAGGCGACCGTTAGGGAATCCGTCGACTCGACGTTCGAGGCGATGACTTTCGAAGACTCGTTCCGGGGCGGGAATCTCGACAAGGATCAGCAAAGCATCCACTTCAGCTTGCGGTTCAGGAACCCGGAAAAAACGATGACCAGCGACGAGATCGACGCGAAACTCGCCACGATCATCGACCATTGTCGGGACCGGTTGGGAGCGACTGTCCGGACCTGATCAGTCCAAAAACCGCGACTTCTTCGGCTGCTGGATCATCTGATCGAGCAAACCGACGAGTTCGTGCGAGTTGGGGATCTCGCGGAATCGGAGGACCGGCCCGGCAAGTTCGTCGAGGGTTTCCTCGTCGACCTTGAACTTGTCCGAGATCGCCAGGAGGTATCGAGGCGGGCCGTGCTGGGGGAGGAGTCGCAAGAGACGTTCGAGGCTCGACTTTTTCCAGAAGCCGACGACCTCGACTAGGACGTCCAGGCCGGTCGCCTTGTGGACGAATTTGTAGTCGGGGACCCAAGTCCCTTCGCGACCGAGTTCGATCACGTCGGTGGTTTCGACGACCTCCCAGTGGGTCGCGACCTGGCGGAACCGGTCAAGGAAGGCGGTCAATTCGGCGGGGACGAACGTCCCGTTGTCGGCGTAATGCGAGACGAGGCCGTCGTTCGGCTCGATGTGGATCGTCCGAGGCTCGCGTTTCGGTCCCCAGCGCAGCTCGGCGTCGAGACGGAAGTCGCGGCAGAGCAGCAAGGCGGGGAGGAAGAGGGCCATCTGGAGTCCGTACTTGTTGGTCGCGCTGAACAGGCTCAAAGGGCCGTCGATGTGGATCTGGTATCCGTCCTTCATCGACCCTTCGACGCGGTAGAGCAGGCGGTGGAATTTGAGGTGGCGGAACAGTTGCCGGTAACGTGCGGGCTTTTCGTGGCGGACCTCGGCTTCCACCAAAACCGACCGGAGCAAGACCGACTGCGCGAGCGCGACGTTGTACCGGTCGATCAGGCGCAAGGCGTCGATCGACTGATCGATAGAGAGCAAGCGGTTCTCGTCGCGGAGGTCGGCGAACATCGCCCCGGCGACCTGCTCGGGGGTCATGTTCAGTTCCCTCGCCACCCCTTCGAGCACGGCGTCGCGGCGGAACGGGGTCTTGGCCTGGCCCGACACGATCAGGGCCTTGCGGTAGCTCGCGGCGGCGGTGAAGACTTTTTCGCGGAGCGAGTCGGGCGGGATGTCGGCGACGACCTCGAACTCGGCGCGGTCTTCGAGGATCTTCGCCAAGCCTCGGTGGGCGAGCGTCGCCAACCCTTCGCCGAGCAGTTCGTCGATCTCCGAGTCGATCTCGCCTCGGGTCCGACCGACCCCTTCTCGGAAGATCAACAGCAAGCTCTCGGCGACTTCGAGCCACTGCGGATCGGACCGATCGAGGTAGAGCGGGATCACCCGACGCTTGGACATCCGGACTCGGACCAAGTTGCCGGTAAGCATGTAGTCGAAACCTCGATGGCGTTTGGGTGGCGGCGAAGAGGCGTCAGTCGATCTGGCGAGAAGTCACGACGAGAAGCAAGATCGAGTGCGCGGTCCAGGCCAACGCTCGATAGATGTTGGTGACGACTAGCGAGCGATGCCAGGTCGCGTCGAAGCCAGCGCTCAAGTGGTTGTGCGCCGGGACGGAGAGGAAGAACGTGATCCCCCAAGTTAGGGTCGCCAGGACAAAGCCCAGGATCGCCAGGTTGAGGCTGAAGCCTCGGGGGCGATCGAAGACCAGCCAGGCGGAGGTGAGCAGTTCGACGACCATCGGGACCAGGACAACCCGGCTGGTGGTATTGGTGTGGCCGGCATGGTATCGGTCGAAGCTGTCCGAGCCGACGCGATCCATCAACGGGTAGTGGACGACCTGGACGAACCAGATCACGCCGGTCATGAACGTGGTCGCGGCGAGGCAGGCGATGAAGACGAGTTTGCTGGTCATCGGGATCTATTCGCCACCGTAAGCGCTGTGCTGGCGACGTCGGTTCGAGGTGAACTCTTCGACGGTGCCTCGGGTCACAACCTCGTAAAGCGTCGCTTCCTTGTCGCCCGACTTCCGGAGGATTCGCCCGAGTCGTTGGACGTGCTCGCGGACCGAACCCGAGCCGGACAAGATCACCGCGACGTTGGCTTCGGGAACGTTCACCCCTTCGTTCAAGACGCGAGAGGTCGCGACGATCGGGTACTCGCCCGAGTTGAACTTGAGGAGGACATCACGCCTCTCCTTGGTCTTGGTCTGATGAGTGATGACCGGGACCAAGAACTGGCGAGCGATGGTGTAAACCGTGGCGTTGTCGTGGGTGAAGATCAGGACGCGGTCGCCGTTGTGTCGTTCCAGGAGGCGAGCGAGCAGACTGAGCTTGGCAGGTGCGGCGAGTGCCAGCGCCCGTTGCTCTCGGTAAGCGAGGTAGGCTTGCCGCCCTTCGGTCGAGCGGTGGGCCTGGAACAAGAATTGGCCCCAACCGCCGGGGCGCCTCATGTCGATCCCGGTGTTGCTCAGGAACGTCCGGTAGACCTCGCGCATCGACTCGTACTTGAGCCGCTCCTCGTCGGTCAGGTTGACGAATAGCTGCTCGACGCGGTAGTCGGCGAGGTATTGGCCTCGAAGCTGGGTGATCTCCCGGCGGTAGACGATCGGGCCGATCAGGTGGTCCAGGCGTTCGTGGGCGTTGTCGGCCCGCTCGGGCGTGGCGGTCAGGCCGAGCCTCCAAGGGGCGATCGACCCCAGGGCCGACGCGCTCACGGTCGGGCTGGGAAGGTGGTGGCACTCGTCGAAGATCAGCAGGCCGAAGCGATTGCCCAGCCGCTCGACGTTCTGATAGGCCGAGTCGTACGTCGTGACGGTCAATGGCTTGATGTCATAGTAACCGCCGCCGAGAATGCCGACCTCGACGCCGAACGCCATCGAGAGTTCGTCGTACCACTGGTTGAGGAGGTCGATGGTCGGGGTGACCACCAGGCTCGGCCGTCCTGCCTTGTTGATCGCCAGGTTCGCCAGGTGCGTCTTCCCCGTGCCGGTCGGCAAGACGACCACGCCTCGGCCCCCCGACTTCCACCAGGCATCCAACCCTTCCACCTGGTGCGGAAAGGCGTTTTTGACGACCCGGAACGGCCAGGGGGTTTTCCCTTCGTATCCCTTGGCCTCGTCGACGTATCGGGTCTTGTCGTGGACCAACTTCTGGACGATGGCTCGATAGTGGATCGCCTCGGCGCGATGCAGGCCGACCCTCGGGTCGAAGCGAAGTCCCTCCAACCCGTGCGGTTCGTCTTCGAGCAAGCCCTCGATCAGGATCGAGCCTTCGCTGTACGTCAGGCGAAGGGCCGACCGCTCGACGGTTGATGTCGATGGTGAAATCACGCTCATCCCCAAGCACTCGACAAAGTTCCGATCGACCGAGCGAAGACTAGCCCAGTTTAGCCGATCTCGGCGGGGATTGGCCCAAGAAACGGATAGCTCGCGGCCTCATCCCAGGGTCCACCCAAATAGCGCCACAAGATCAAGCGGTCGCCAACCCCCGACCAAGCGGACCACGTCGCCTGGATCTCCAGCAGAGCCCGATTGGCCTCGGCCCGGTCGGCCTTGTTCATGATCATGACGTGGGGATGATACGGTTGGCGGTCTTGCGGGGTCAGTTGCCTCGCGAAAGTCTTCGCCAGATCGGCCCGCAACGCTGGCAAACCGGGAGCCTCGACGGCGAGCAGGACGCCATGACCGGTGGGCTTGACCCCTTTGAACGCGAGCGGGATCGGCGAGGACGACCGTGAGACGCGGTCAAGCGTGGCATCGATCGAATCCCACTCGTGGCCGGGAAGCTGATGGAACAAGGAGAGATGAGCCGGGACCTGGTTCCGCTCGGGTGGGAAAAAGCGGCGGCGGAGATCGTCCAACCGATCGAAGGTCGCCGGGTCAAACCCCAGGGTGATCAAGAAGGGAGGGTCATCAGTTAGGGTCACACCATCTCCTCGCTTCCGTCGATCTCAATCGTGTTCTTGTGTACGTGAGTCTAGCATTTCCTGGACGAACCGGCCATAAGGCCCGATTTACTTTGATCTTTGCCCGGACTGAAGTCCCCGGCGCTCGTCGGAGGTCAGGTCGGCCCACTGGCCGGGTGTCAGATTCCCCAACGAGACCGGGCCGCTCGCGACACGGACGAGTCGGAGCGTGGGGTATCCCACGGCGGCCGTCATCCGGCGGATCTGACGGTTTCGGCCTTCGCGGAGGATGATTCGGACCCAAGCGGTGGGAACATTCTTGCGAAACCGGATCGGGACCGGTCGGTCGGGTAACTCGGGATCGACTTCCAGGAGGTCAACCTCGGCGGGGCGAGTCCAACCGTCTTTGAGTTGGACCCCCCGCCTCAACAAGTCGAGCGCATCGAAGTCGGGGATGCGCTCGACCTGGACCAGGTAGGTTTTCGGGTGCTCATACCGAGGGTCTGTCAGGCGATGGGCGAGCGGGCCGTCATCCGTCAGGAGCAGGAGCCCCTCGCTATCGCGGTCGAGCCGACCGACCGGGTAGACATCCGGGACGTCGACGAAGTCCTTGAGCGTCGAGCGACCATCGCCGTCGGTGAACTGCGTCAGGACGTCGAAAGGCTTGAAGAACTTCAAGTAGCGTCGCCCCGGACCCGCTTGTTTCTCGGTCCGGGGCCTTCGAGGATCAACCGTGCCCATAGCCGCGGTCGAAAGCGTCGAGGTCGCGGATGTGCGACGTGTAGGTGGTCCGGAATGTGTCAGCGTCCACCGTCCAGCGCGGGGCGTCTTCGGTGTGGCGGTGGCAGTGTTCTTCCAGGAGGCGGTGAAGGAACTTGAATAGTTGCCGAGGCGTCCGGAGGTTGCCGAGTGCATCCTTCAGCGAGTCGTCCGTGACCGCCTCATCGATGATCTGCCGAAGTCTCGGCCCTCCACCGTCCACCGACCCATTGGCGCAAGCTTTGAGTCGATCTCCGGCGAGATCATAAAGGGACGTCCCGGTCCAACGGAGCGGTTTGATCAGGTTGAGCTTGTCGGGGCGGGCTCGGTCGTAGAACTCTTTGTCTTCCTTTTCGAGATAGTAGGCCAACTCGATCGGGAGCAAGAGCTTGAAGCCGATCCCAGGATGCCGGAGGAACTTGTGGTCCAGGAGCGGCCAGATCAAGGCCCGCATCTTCCGAGGGTCCCCCTCGATCAACTGCGGTTCGTCGACGCGATCGACCAGGACCAAGATCCCCTCATACCCGAGCGTTGATAAGAGACTTTGAAACTTTCGGAATAACTCGTAACGCTCCTCGCCCCCGCCTCGGACGGTCGAAGGAAGCGGCTGGCCTCCCAGCTCGTTTGGCTGGAACCAGAGAAGTTCCCAACGGAGCGCCGCGGGATCTCGGCTGAGGACCCGGACGGCCTTGCGGATGGCTCGGGCGTGCCACTCGGCCCTGGCCAACCGCCAGCCCCAATAGAGCCAACCCAGGAGGACGGGCACCAGGAACCAAGGCAGGATCTGAAGGGTCCGGATGCCGGGAAAGGCGGCGATCAAGACCAGGACCGCCAGGGTCGTCCCGAACCCAACTTGCAGGTCGCGACGACTCCAGAGGGGTCGGAATCCGGACCGGCGACGGAGTCGGCTCCAGCGCTTCTCGATCGGCTCTCGGGTCGATTGGTCGTAGAGCGCGGCGAGGAGGAGGAGGTCGCGTCGTTGGTCGAGGGTGAGGGCCGTCAGGTCCATCTTCTCGGAATTCAAGGCGTCGATCAGTTGCGTGAGCCCAAGCGCGAGGATTGCGTCCATGTGGTCTTGCAAACGCCAGCGTTGGAGGGCTTCGCCCGCGTCTTTCGCTTTGAGTGCGTCGCGGAAGTGGTCGAGGAACGGGTTGAAATCGTCGTAAGAGATCACGAAAACCCGAGCGTCGGGGTGCGCCGCGTTGTAAGATTCGAGTTCCGAAGTGACCTGGAGGCGAAGGGCGGTCTTGCCGCTCCCTTTTTCCCCGAAGACAAGGGCGGTCGAGGGGTCGGTGGGACTTCCGAAAAACTTATCCCAAGCGGGGTGGTGGATCGTGTCGAGGCAAGCCCGCTTGAAGACCGTGTCGGTCTGGGCGTCTTCCTCGCTGAACGGGTTGCCGGTGATCCCATGATGCTTGAGAAACTGGTCGATCTTCATCCCGATGTAACCTTTCCAGGTCCTGGTCCGACGTAACGCCCTACCGTCTTACCCGATCCGAAGCGGACAAACAATCTCCGAGGGCTTCGCGAAGGCGCTCGGTCCCTCCCAAATTCTCCGGCGCGAGGAACTCGATGAGACGGCTTCGACGAATTCTCGGCATGGTCGGATTCGCGATGCTCGCCTCGGGGTGCCAGGGAAGATCCGCTCAACCCGAACCTCTGCGACTGGCGGCGGCGAGCGACCTCCGGCAAGCGTTGCCCATCCTGATCGCGGCGTTCCGCCAAGATCGAGCGATCGAGGTGGAGTTCTCCTCGGGTTCCTCCGGCCAGCTCGCCGAGCAGGTTCGCCAGGGGGCCCCGTTCGACCTCTTCTTGTCGGCCAACCGGGGCTTCGTCGATCGCTTGGCCAAGGAAGGATTCGTGGACGCTCCTTCGGTCCTACCTTATACCCGAGGGACGTTGGTCCTGGCCGTCAACCCGGTGTTCAACATCCACCCGAAGACCCTGGCCGACCTTACCAGGCCCGAGATCAAGTCGATCGCGATCGCCAACCCCGACCTCGCCCCCTACGGGATCGCCGCTCGGCAGACCTTGGAACACCTCAACCTCTGGGGGACGCTCAAGCCGAAGCTCGTCCCGGCGGAGTCGGTCCATCAGGCCCTCCAGTTTGTGCGATCGGGCAACGCCGAGGTTGGATTCGTGAGCCGGGCCTTGTCCGACTCGCCGGGCTTGGAGTTCCTCCAAATCCCCCCCGACAGCCACGAACCGATCGTCCAGTATCTTGGCGTGGTGACCCGCTCGGTTCGGAAGGACGACGCCCGGGCGTTCGTCGAGTTTCTGGTGGGACCGGTCGGCCAGGCCATGCTCAAAGATCTGGGGTTCGCACCCACATCGGGTGTTGTGTCATCCTCGAAGCGGGTTCCCGAGCCAAAGCCGGAGGTTCCTTGACCCCGATCGACCTCGATCCGTTCTGGTTGTCACTCCGGGTGGCGACCGTGGCGACGATCATCGGCGTCGTCGTCGGGACGCCCCTGGCCTGGGTCCTCGCTCGGTGGAGCTTTCGAGGCAAGGGGCTGATCTCAGGGCTGTTGACACTCCCTTTGGTATTACCTCCAACGGTGATCGGCTTCGGCCTGCTCCTGCTCGTGGGGCGTCAAGGCTGGCTGGGCCACTGGCTCGAATCGGTGTTCGGGGTGTCGGTCGTGTTCCACTGGTCGGGGGCGGTTCTCGCCTCGGCGGTCATGTCGGCCCCGATTTTCGTGATCCCGGTCCGGGCGGCATTCGCCGGGGTCGACCCTGATTTCGAGAACGCCGCTCGCCTTCTTGGGCGAGGTGAATTCTCGGTGTTCTGGTCGATCACCGTCCCGCTGAGCTGGCGAGGGTTCATGTCGGGCGTGATCTTGGCCTTCGCTCGCGCCCTGGGCGAGTTCGGGGCGACGCTGATGCTGGCCGGGAACATCCCAGGGCGGACCCGGACGGCCTCGCTCGCCATTTACGATGCGGTCCTTGATGACAACCCGACCTTGGCCGGTGTCTACTGCTTCCTGGTCGCCTCAACCTCGCTCCTGGCTATCTTGATCGCTCAGCGGACTCAACCTTCGAGCGTCGCGAGATGACCGAAAGCGATGTTCACCTCAGAGTGGCCATCCGTCGTCAGATTCACCGAGGGCTATCGATCGACGTGTCGATCGAGATGGGTCGCGAAGTGGGTGTCTTGCTGGGAGCGTCCGGGGCAGGCAAGACGTCGATCCTGGCGATGATCGCCGGTTTACAATCCCCCGACGAGGGGACCATCGAGGTGGGTGGCTCGTTCCTCTTCGACAAGCCCCGAGGCATTAACCGAAAGCTCCGCGATCGAAAAATCGGCTACGTATTCCAGCACGACGTCTTATTTCCGCACCTGGACGTCGAGGCGAACCTCCGCTACGGTCTCCGAGGGAATCCCGGTCCCGAGATCGAAGCCCGCATGATCGAAGTCTGCGACCTCTGCGGGGTCGCCCGGCTTCTTCATCGACGAATCTCAACCTTATCCGGGGGCGAGCGGCAGCGGGTGGGAATTGCCCGAGCGATCGCGCCTCGCCCTCGCCTTCTGCTCTGCGATGAGCCGGTCTCGGCGCTCGACCTCGACGCTCGCTGTCATCTCCTCTCGCAACTGAAGAAAATCCAACGTGCCGAGTCGATCCCCGTCCTCTTGGTCACGCATGCCATTGATGAAGCCCTGACGTTCGGCGACCGGCTTCTCCTCCTCGATCAAGGTCGGCTTGTCACCCAAGGCCGACCGGATGAAGTCCTGACCGAGCTGTCGACCCGGAGTTTCTTGCATGCATCCCACTTCCAAAATGTATTCTCGGGCGTCGTTGCCCAACACGACCTAGCGAGTCGATCGACGACGATCCTCTTGTCGGGCGGCCTACCGCTGATCGTCGCCACCGTGGATCGCCCAGTCGGCACCCCGATCGTCGTCCGTGTCGGCTCCGAAGAGATCATCCTGGCCCGAGGGCCGCTCGGAGCGTTGAGTGCCCGCAACCTGATCTCGGGGACGGTCGACCGGATCGTGATCCACGACGGCAATGCCGAGGTCGCTGTTCGAGTCGACGACCTTGTCTGGAGCGTCGGCATCATCGAAGCTTCGGTTCGTTCCCTCGACTTGAAGATCGGCGACGAGGTCACCATGATCATCAAGGCGAGAAGTTGTCGTCCTCTGATCGAAAGCGGAGGTCGTTGACTGGACGGCTTCTTTGAGATTGACACCATCTCAACAGAATGGAATCGGTTGATCTTGACCCTCGCTGATTGACCAAAAAGAGAGGGAGTAAAGCTTATGCTCGACAAGTCCAAAGTCAGAGGTGGAATTTATGGCCTGCTCCTGGGGGACGCGGCTGGGGTTCCCTACGAATTCAACCCGCCAAGTAACCTCGCTCCATTCGCCGACCGAATCGACATGATCCCGCCTCGGGGGTTTCGTCGGACTTACTCGGTTCCGGTCGGGACCTGGTCCGACGACGGAGCGCTCGCTCTTTGCCTCCTCGAATCTCTGGTTGAGCTTGACCGTTTCGACCTGGTGGACCAGACGCGAAGGATGGTCGCCTGGCTCGATGAAGGGCATCTGGCGGTCGACAACCACGTCTTCGACGTCGGCTTCACCACGAGGCAATCACTCGGCCAGGCCCGCTCACTTCTCGAACAGGGGATTTCGCCGGTTGGACAGGGAGCCGTCCACGAACAAAGCGCGGGTAACGGAACTTTGATGCGGATCTTGCCGCTCGCCCTCTGGCACGACGGGTCCGACGAAGAGTTGGTCCGGAGGGCGATGGATCATTCGGCCCTGACTCACGCCCACCCCGCCTGCCTGGTCTGCTGCGCGATCGCCTGCGTGTGGGTCCGCTCCTTTGATGGCGACGTCGATGAGACCTTCGAGGCCGCCTTCAACAAGGTCAAGGTGATGGTCCAAGATCAACCGAACCTCCTGGCCGCCCTTGGCTTGGTCGATGCCTGGAGGAGTAAGGCCCCGACTGGGACCGGATTCGTTGTTGACACCTTGCTTTCCGCCAAGCTCACGTTGAAACAAGGATCGGATTACAAAGACGTGATCCGCCGGTCGATCCTCTTGGGCAACGACACAGATACCACCGCTGCTGTGGCCGGTGGCCTTGCCGGAGTCAGATGTGGAGTCGAGGCGTTGCCTGGGGAGTGGATGAAGCTGCTTCGAGGCAAAACACTGGTCGAGACAATCCTTGGCCGAGCGGGGGTCTAGCTCCGTCCGACTATCTTTATGTTCCGAAAGCTGGTTCGGAATCACAATCGAAAAAAGCCCGCTTGCGATCGCTCGCAAGCGGGCTTGGAAAGTGGAGGCGGCGGGAATTGCACCCGCGTCCCGAGACCCATCAATGAAGGCATCTACGTGCGTATCAGAACTTTTAATTGTCGACTCGGGTGCCCCGTTCCGCAAGGTCACCTTTCGCTTATCCCGTCATGAGTTTAGCTTGCATCGCAACGGGCGGTTAAATGCAAGCGATCCCGCATTGTCGTCTTCGGGCGGAGCTAGCGGGAGAAGACCCGCCACGAAGCCGTTTCTGCTCTTAGGCAGCCATACGGAGAGAACGAGTGTTCTCGGCAGCTAAAATGTAGTCGGCTTTTTACGAGGCCCGCTGACCAACCTCGGCACGCCACACAGCACGTCAGTAATCCGGTCGATCCTAGTTCGCCCCCAACTTATCAAAGAGCCGACCTTGAGGTCGCGCAGGTCATTATCCGACCTCAAGCGACAAAGTCAATCTCGACCCCGAGCGGCGCGGTCAATATCGCGCTTGGCGTCCTGCTTCTTGAGCGCTTCGCGCTTGTCGTAGAGCTTGCGCCCTTTGGCGATCGCGATGTCAACCTTGGCCATCCCTTTCTTGAAGAAGATCTTGAGCGGGACGATGGTCAAGCCACGCTCGGACGCCTTGGTCGAGAGCCGGTCGATCTCTTTTTTGTGGAGCAGGAGCTTGCGGGGCCTCTTCGGCTTGTGGTTCATCCGGTTGGCTTGGAGGTACTCGGGGATGTCGCACCCGTAGAGCCAAACCTCCTCGCGGTCGACGCTGGCGTAGGCTTCTTCCATGCTCGCCTTGCCTGTCCGGAGGCTCTTGACCTCGGTCCCGGTCAAGACCAGGCCCGCCTCGAATGTTTCCATCAAGTCATACTCGAAGCGGGCGCGACGGTTCCGGGCGACGATCGTGATCGCGACCTCGTCGTCTTTGCCCTTGGCCGGTTTCGCCTTCTCCTTGCCCGCCTTCGCCATCGGTCGCCGCCCCCATTTCACCTCGCCCAAGGTCACTCCGACGGCATTATAGAAGGAACAAAGCGACGAAGCCACGCCGACCTTCTCGAAGTCTTCAAACGGCTTCGATTCCCCGACAGACCGCCACGATCTCGGCGACGATCGCGTCGGGTTCCTTCGCTTCGGGACGATAAATCGGGATCGGAAAACGCTTCCAGGGGCGGGCGCGCCACCGCAGCGGAGAGGCCACGATTAGGGTCGACCAGTAGATTTTGGCGAGCCAGTTCTTCCCGTCATTTATGCCCTGGGAGGTAGCGGCCGAGGCGAATATGGCACTCCAGTGTTCCAGATTGGTTGATTTGACCACCCAACGCTCGGGCACCGCCGTGGAAAGTGGTTCCGCCAACCGATTCAAGAGGTGAGGCACCTTAACCTCGATCGAATGATCGATGAGCAGGCGATGGTGCCGTCGGTTGAGGTTGGCGAGCAGATCCGATATCCTCATTCCCGTCCGCGATTCGATCACATCGGGCGCGATCTCAACGAGAGGTTTTAAGACAAATCGGCGGACCGCTAGTCGAGGATGAGGCAAGATCAGAGCTGCTTCCTCGACAGATTGCTCCCCGAAAATCAAGAGGTCGAGGTCGAGGGTCCGCTCCCCCCACCGGACGGTCCGGACCCGTCCGAGTCGATCTTCGACCGCCTGGGTCGCTGCAAGCAACTCGCGGGGTGACAGCGAAGTGTCCAATCGGGCGGCGGCGTTGAGGAATGCTCCCTGTCCCGGCGGCCCGCCTATCGGCCGGGTCTCGTGGTACGAGCTGACCGCCGAGACGATTACGCCGGGGTTCTGGCCGAGCGACACCAAAGCCGCATCGAGGATCGCTCGTCGATCCCCGAGGTTGCTCCCCAGGCTGATCCAGACCGGCGTGGTCATGGCCGATCCGTTCAGAACTTGAGCCGGCCGAAGCGGTCGACCGCTTCGAGGAGGCGAGAGGTATCCACGGTCAGGGTGGCCCGGATATAGCCGTCGGCGGTTTTCCCGAACCCCAAGCCGGGGGTCGTGACGACGTCGGCCTCGTCCAAGATCCGTCCGCACAACTCGGTCGATGAGATCCCCTCGGGGCAGGGAATCCAAACGTAGAACGTCGCCTCGGCCGGCTTGACCTTCCAGCCGATCTTTTGGAGGCCGGAGACGAAGGCGTCGCGCCTTTCTTTGTACATGGACCGGATCGGCGGGGTGATCGCGTCGTATTCGTCGAGCGCGGTCTTCGCGGCATGCTGGATCGCGGTGAAGATCCCCGAGTCGGTGTTGGCCTTGACCTGCGCCAGGGCCGCGATCAAAGGGGCGCCTCCGATGGCGAAGCCAACTCGCCAGCCGGTCATGTTGAAGGTTTTCGACAGGCTATGGAATTCGACGACATGGTCCTTGGCCCCGGGCACCTGCAACATGCTCGGGGGTGGCTGGTCGAAATACATCTCGTTGTAGGCGGCATCCTCCGCAACCACGAGGTGGTGCGTTTTGGCCAAATCGACCACCTTCTCGAAGAACGCGAAGTCGGCGGTCCCGCCGGTCGGGTTGTTCGGATAGTTGAGGAACATCAAGCGGGCCCGAGCATAAACGTCGCTAGGAATTGCGTCGAGGTCGGGGCGAAAGCCTTGCGACGCTTCGAGGGGCATGGTGTAAACGTCCGCCCCGGCGAACATGCTGCTGCTTCGGTAGACGGGGTAGCAGGGGTCGGGGACCAAGCTGATGTCGCCGGGGTTCAATACCGCGAGCGGGAAGTGGGCGATCCCTTCCTTGGAACCGATCAGCGGCAAGATCTCGGTGTTGGGATCGAGGTCGAGACCGTACCGAGATTTGCAGAACCGCGCGATGCTTTGGCGAAGTTCCGGTGCCCCTTGATCGAGGGCGTATTGGTGGAAACTCGGGTTTTCGGCGTGATACTGGAGACTCTGGATGATCGAGGCGGGAGTCGGCTTATCGGGATCGCCCACCCCGAGATTGATCACGTCTCGACCAGCGGCGATGGCCGCCTTTTTCTTCTTGTCGATTTCGGCGAAAAGGTAGGGGGGAAGTTTTTTGAGGCGTTCGGACTTGATGAATTGCGTGGTCGCCATCGGATATCCTGTTTGTCACGGTCAAAGACTGGCGGAGGCGACTGCCACGGGTTGAGGGATGAGACGAAGCCGATCAGGAGCTCGTTAGGTCGTCAAGATTGCTCAATCTCGGCGATCGTCTTCTGGATCAGCTCACGCCGCCATTCCGTGAGCGCCGAGTCGAGGGTTCGGGTGAGCTGAAGCGCCAAATTCTTTTTCGCTTCTTCCAGCGAGCCCCCTTCCGAGCGAATCTCGGGAAAGTCTCGGTGGTAGATCAGGACCGATTGCGAAGTCAACCCTTGATTGACGACCAACTTGTCGGGCGATTCGCTCATGGTCGACTCCGGTTTGGGGGATCAAAACTGACTCAGGAACCGCAGGTCGTTCTGGTAGAACTGACGGATGTCTCGAATGCCGAAGCGCCTCATGCAAAGCCGCTCGACGCCAAGGCCGAACGCGAATCCGCTCACTTCCTCAGGGTTATAACCGACAGCTCGGAAGACATCGGGGTCCACCATCCCAGCACCGCCCATTTCGACCCAGTTTTGACCCCCGTGCCAGATCATGTCGACTTCAACGCTCGGCTCGGTGAATGGAAAAAACGAGGGGCGAAATCGAATCTTGACATCTTCGCCCAGAAACGTCCTGGCGAACAGACGCAAGGTCGATTTCAGGTCGGCCATCGTGATGTTGCGGTCGACGACCAAGCCTTCAATCTGGTGAAACATCGGAGAATGGGTTTCGTCCGTCTCATCGGGACGGTAAACCTTGCCGATGGCAATCACCCGGATCGGAGGCGCTTGCTTCTCCATGACTCGAATCTGAACCGTGCTGGTTTGGCTACGAAGCAGGGTCGACTTGCTGGTGAAGAAGTTGTCCGAAGGGTCGCGAGCCGGGTGCGTCTGGGGGATGTTGAGGGCATCGAAGTTATGCCAGACGTCTTCGATCTCCGGCCCTCGGGCGACCGAGAAGCCAAGCTTCCCGAAAATCCCGACCAACTCCTCGGTCGTTTGCGTCAACGGATGCTTGTGACCCACCAAGATAGGGGCACCCGGACGAGTCACGTCGATCCCGTCGGAATCCGGGTCGACCGTCGCCGCTTTGAAACCGTCGCGAGCCTCGGCCCAGGCCGACTCGAGGGCCGACTTCACCAGGTTGAACCTCTGGCCGTACTCACGCTTCGATTCGGCTGGCAGCGACTTGAGCGCGTCCTTGGCGACGTTCAACCGCCCATTCTTGGCGCCGAGATATTCGATCCGCGCCGCTTCGGCAAGCTCCGCCGTCGAAGCTTGTCGGAAAGCTCGAACTCCCTCGGTTTCGAGGGCGACAAGTTGGGCGAATAAGTCTTCGGTGGAGTTCATGGGCGATTCGAGACGGATCAAACCGGGACGTTCGATCCATCCTTGTTCAAAAACGAAAGATTAAGCGTGGGCGAGAGTTTTTTGGTCGAGGTGGTGCCGAACCGACTCGAAGATCTTGTCGAACGTTTCGCTGTCGAGGACGGCGAGGTCGGACAAGCTCTTTCGATCCAGCTTGATGTTGGCCAAACGAAGCCCGTGAATCAGCTGGCTATAGCGCAAACCTCGCATCTCCGCAGCGGCGCTCAACCTCGTGATGAACAACCGTCGGAAGTCACGCTTCTTGGCACGTCGGTCGCGGAACGAGAAGACACCGGCGCGGAGCAAGGTCTCCTTGGCCGACTTCAAGAGGCGACGACGACCCCCGACGAACCCTTCGACCTTCTGGAACAGACGTTTTTTCGCCCGGTTACGAGCCGAGCCTTTGGTGGCACGCATGGATCAATCTCAAAAGAAAATTTGGAGGCGACGACTAAAAACGGCGTGTCGAGCGAGGGATTACTGTTCGACCAGCTCGACGAACTGCTCGATGACCTCGCGTTCCTGGGCGATCGCGGCGGGGTTGGAGCCGATTCGCTGGCGAACAGCCCGGCGAACTCGTTGCCCTTCGGCCAGCACCTTCAAGAACACTTTTTTCCGGAGGCGGCGAACTTGTTTGCCACTTTTGTGAGACATCAAGTGCGAAGAACCACATTTCTTATGGCTAACCTTCCCAGTCGCCGACACTTTGAATCGCTTTTTCATCCCTTTATGAGTCTTCAGCTTCGGCATCGAAATTCCTGAGTCAAATGAGTAGGGAGCTGCGGACCGGGTCCGGGAACTTAAACACGAGGTGCGACGATTGCTGTCATTCGCTTGCCTTCCATGGAGGGGTTTTTCTCCACTTTGGCCACGTCTTCGAGCGCCAAGAGGACTTCGTTCATCACCTTGCGGCCTTCGTCGATGTGCGCGAGTTCTCTCCCTCGGAACAGGACGTTGACCAGAACCTTATCCTTGTGCTCGAGGAATTCTCGGGCACGCTTGACCTTCACCTCGATGTCGTGGTCGCCCGTTTTGGGACGAACTCGAATCTCTTTGACCTGAACCTGGTGTTGTTTTTGTTTCGAGGCTCGCTTCTTCTGCGAATACTTGAACTTGCCGAAGTCCATGATCTTGCAAACGGGAGGTCGCTCATTCGGGGCCACCTCGACCAAATCTTGGCCGGCTTCGCGAGCGGCTTCCATGGCTTTGCCGGTCGGCATGACGCCGAGCAACTCCCCTTCGGCGTTGATAACCCGAACGGGCGAAATCCGGATCTGCTCGTTGACTCTGAGGTTCCGGTCGATGACGCTTACCCCCTCGACAAATCAAACATTCACAACCTATTCGACAACCGAGGAACCGACTATTTAGGAATCGGTCTGTGGATCGGACACTCAACCCGAGTCGAATGGGACAATCAGACATCTTACCAAGAAACCCCGGGCCGTCAATCGACAGGGTTTGACCTGTCGGGAATCGGGCTCGGGCTGGCGTTGATCGTGCTGATCGGCGCGACCCGGTGCGAGTTTTCCCGGTTGAGCTTGTGGATCACCTCGTCGATGCTGAACGAGCCGAGGTCGCCTCCGACCCGGTCGCGGTACGAGATCGTCCGGTTCTCCATCTCCTTGGCACCGACGACGAGCATGACCGGAACCTTGGCGAGCTGCGCATCGCGAATCTTGGAGCCGATTTTTTCGGATCGGAAGTCGCTCTCGACCCGAAATTTGAAGGTCGACAAGGTCGTCGCGATATGTTGAGCGTACTCGTTGTGCTTTTCCGAGATCGTCAGGACCCGAACCTGCTCGGGGGCCAGCCAGAGTGGAAACGCCCCGGCGAAGTGTTCGATCAGGATACCCATGAATCGCTCCATGCTCCCGAACGGGGCGCGGTGGATCATCACGGGGCGGTGCGGGAGATTGTCGGCACCCGTGTAGGTCAAGCCGAACCGCTCGGGGAGCACGTAATCGAGTTGCACAGTGCCGAGTTGCCACTTCCGACCGATGCAGTCCGAAACGACGAAATCAACCTTGGGTCCATAGAACGCCGCTTCACCTTCGGCCTCGACGTAGGGCAGGTTCATCCCATCGAGCACGTCGCGGATGTCAGCCTCGGCCCGGTTCCAGATCTCGAAGTTCGCCCCCTGGTACTTGGGGTCGGTCGGGTCGCTCTTCGAGAGCCGCAATTGGTAGTCGGTCAAACCCAGGCAGTTGAAGACAAATTGGGTCAGCTCGATTGTCGACCGGAACTCCTCGCGGACCTGGTCGGGGGTGCAAAACAGGTGGGCATCGTCCTGGGTAAATCCTCGGACCCGAGTCAAACCTGATAGTTCGCCCGATTGCTCGTACCTGTAGACGGTCCCGAACTCGGCCAATCTCAAAGGGAGGTCGCGATAGCTTCGAGGCTGCGCGGCGTAAATCTGGATATGGTGCGGGCAGTTCATCGGCTTGAGCAGATACTCTTCCGACAAGCCGTGGTTCTGGACGAACTTGATCCGCTCCGATGGCTCCAGGTCCCAGTAACGGGTCGTCCGCTCAAGGGGGGCCAGGGCCGTGCCCACGGACTCGGCAACGGTTTCCTTGATCCCCGCCAGCTTGAGCAACCGCTTTTGAGCGTCGTCGTCGAGTTTTTGATTTTCCAAACCGTCGATCAGTTCCATCGCCGAGTCATCGGGAAGTTTGATCGATGGGAATTGGGAGCTTTTGTAGTAAGGATAATGTCCGCTGGTCTTGTAGAGGTCGATCTTGCCGATGTGCGGTGTATAAACTGGCTGGTAACCGCGTTTGGTCAACTCATCCTTCAAGAACGCTTCCAAAATCCCCCGGATCGTCGCCCCTTTGGGCATCCAGAGGATCAAGCCGGAACCGACGAGCGGCGAGATCGTGAACAGCGCCAGGTCTTTGCCAAGTTTACGGTGGTCACGCTTCTTGGCCTCTTCGATCAGGTCGAGGTGGGCCTTTAGGCTTTCCTTGTCGAAGAAGGCGGTCCCATAAACCCGCTGCAGCATCTTGCGGTCGGTGTTGGCTTTCCAGTAAGCCCCGGCGATCGATAAAAGCTTGAAGGCGCCGACTTTCCCGGTGTTCGGGACGTGAGGGCCTCGGCAAAGGTCGATAAACTCGCCGAGTCGGTAAAAACTCAGGTGATCGAACCGGCTCAACTCGCCTTCGATGTGCTCGACTTTATACGACTCACCGAGTCCTTCGATCAGATTTTTTGCGTCGGTCAGGGGCAACTCGAAGCGTTCGAAGGCCCGATTTTCCTTGATGACTTTTGCCATCTCGGCTTCGATTGTGGGAAAGTCTTCCTCGGTGAGCGTGTGATCGCCACAGTCGACGTCGTAGTAGAACCCTGTTTCGGTGGAGGGCCCAAAGCCGAGTCGAGTTTGCGGAAATAATCTGAGGATCGCACAACCGAGGATGTGGGCGGTCGAGTGCCGCAAGATCCCCAACGCGTCGGGGTCTTGGTTTGTCAGGAACCTCAAGTCATGAGTGGGCTGATCACTCTCGGGCAGGACTTGGTTCAGATCAAACACTTGGCCATCATAGGATGCTGCGACGACAGACTTGGCGAAACTTGGGCCGAAGCTCTCGGCGATCTCCCAAAACGATGTCCCGACGTGGACCGTCTTAGGTTCTCCGTCCGGAAATTTGAGGTTGACCATCGAAGCTTTGACCTGTCGAAGCGAACCATTCGATCGCAGAAAAACGAACCCAACCGTGAAAGTCCAATGCACTCGAGAGGAGTCGAACCTCTAACCGTCGGCTTCGTAGACCGATGCTCTATCCAATTGAGCTACGAGTGCTCCCGTCAGACCTCGCTCGGAATATACCGGAGACACATCAAAAAAAAAAGTCACCACCGCCCGTTCGCTGGGATTTTAACCAGGCGACCACCACCTTGAGCCTCCTTCCCCGACCCCGATTTTGAATACAATGGGCCAAGTCCAACGCCGGGAAATTCGACCCAGTCCTCATTGAAAAACCGCCGATGATGCCCAAAACTTCGATCTCTTCCTACAAGCTTGGTCGCAGCCACTCGGCTTTCGTTCGGGCCAACAAGGTGATCCCCGGTGGGGTCAATAGCCCGGCCCGGGCGTTCGGCGCCGTTGGCGGCGAACCTCCGTTCATCGACCACGCCGAAGGGGCTTACCTCCACGACATCGACGGCAACAAGTACGTCGACTACATCGGTTCGTGGGGGCCGATGATCTTCGGACACGCTCATCCAGAAATCGGTTCGGCAATCTCGAAGGCGATGATCTCCGGGACCACCTTTGGCGCCCCAACACTCCGAGAGGTCGAGATCGCCGAACTTGTGGTCGAGTCGGTCCCTTCGATCGAAAAAGTTCGGTTCGTTTCGTCGGGGACCGAAGCGGCCATGTCGGCGGTCCGAGTCGCGAGAGGGGTCTCAGGACGAAACAAGCTCGTCAAGATGGCGGGGCACTACCACGGCCACATCGACGCCCTGCTCGTTCAAGCCGGATCGGCGGCGACCACCTTGGGAACGCCCGATAGCCCCGGGGTGACCCCGGGCGCGACCGCCGACACGGTGATCTGCCCGTTCAACGACATCGAGGCGGTCCTCGACATCTTCCGCTGCTTCCCCGACCAAGTGGCCGCAGTCCTCTTGGAACCGGTCTCGGGGAATATGGGTCTCGTCCCCCCCAAGCCGGGCTACCTTGAAAACCTTCGAGAGATCACCGAGAAGCATGGCGTGATCCTGATGTTCGACGAGGTGATGACCGGGTTTCGCCTCGCTTTGGGCGGTGCGCAAGAGCGGTTTGGCATTACCCCCGACCTGACGGCTTTGGGCAAGATCATCGGAGGAGGATTGCCGGCCGCCGCTTACGGGGCTTCGGCGAAGATCATGGACCATGTTTCGCCGGCGGGGCCGATCTACCAGGCCGGGACATTGTCAGGGAACCCTCTGGCAATGGCGGCCGGGCTAGCCACCTTGCGAATGCTCAAGGATCACCCGCCTTACGAGCACCTCGAAGCCCGGTCGAGCCGACTGGCGGAAGGGCTCGACCGGGCCGCGACCGACGCCGGGGTCGACCACGTCGTCCAGCGCGTCGGGAGCATGCTCACCTTGTTCTTTCATCCCGGTCCGGTCTGGAATTACGAAGACGCCAAGCGTTCCGATACGGCGATGTTTGGCCGCTTCTTCTGGGAAATGCTCGCGCGAGGCGTCTATCTACCTTGCAGTCAGTTCGAGGCGGCATTTGTCTCGGCGGCGCATACCAACGACGACATCGATCACACGGTTGAAGCCGCCTCCGAAGCGATCCGAGTCGCGAAAGGTTGATGCCCCCGATGAAATTCACCCTGAACAAAACTCTGGTAGCGCTCATCGGGGCGGTCGTCTTCCCCCTCGCGGCCCTGTTCTACCTGTCGGGCTTGCCCGACGGCGGTCGAGGTTCGCTGGCGGCCGTGTTGCTTCAGGTCAGTATCGTGCTGGGATCGATCTTCTTGTTCGCGATCTTTCTGGGCAAGTTAGTCGAGCAGATGAACGGCAAGCGGGTCCGCCGGTGGTTGGAATCGCCCGAGGGGCAAGATTGGCTGAGCGCGATGCCCGAGGACGAACGAGCCGAGTTCTTGGACCGGCTCGAAGGGAAAAGTCCTTCCTCGGTCGCCCCGCTCGATGAAGAGTTACCGGTTGACAGTTCGGAACCGAGCCGCTAAAGTCCCGCCGCACGTCGCGACCCCAGCGGCGGAACGATCCTACCCTCCTCTTGATCCGCAACTCGAAACAGGCAGGTTCGTTCTCGCCGCCGACGGTGGTCGAATCGCCAGCCCGGGCGAGCCCAAGGACGGGTTCGCACTCCGAGCCTGGCGACCCTTTTGGCGGGCGAGGGTGGTTCATGGACGAATATCCCGCCGGTCCGGCGAGCCCGGGCCCTTGGAGTCAACCGCTCTCGGTCGTGATCCCCGTCCACAACGGTGGTCTCGACTTCGAGCGGTGTCTCCAAGGGCTCCGAGACTCCACCCGGACCGACTTCGAGTGCGTCGTCGTCGACGACGGGTCGACCGACCGCTCGGGCCTGATGGCGCACCAGTTCGGGGCTCGGGTCATCCGCCACGAGATTCCTTTAGGTCCGGCCGCCGCCCGGAACGTCGGAGCTTTGGCCGCGTCGAGCCCCTTGATCTTCTTCCTGGACGCCGACGTCGCGGTCCACTCCGACGCCATCGCCCGGGCGCTTCGTCGCTTCGAGGCCGACCGTGATCTCACGGGCTTGTTCGGCTCCTACGACGCCCAACCGGCAAGCCAAGGTTGGATCAGCCAGTTCCGCAACCTGTTGCACCACTTCGTCCACCAGACCGGAGCATTCAAAGACGACGTCCGAGTTGTCCGGACATTCTGGACGGGGTGCGGATTCATCAAGCGCGACAAGTTCCTCGATCTGGGCGGCTTCGACCCGCTGAGGTATCGACGACCGGCGATCGAAGACATTGAGCTAGGATACCGGATTTCCAGGGCCGGCCATAAGTTGGCCTTGGCCCGCGACGTTCAGGGCACCCACCTGAAGCGTTGGACTCTGTTCGATCTGATCCGAACCGACATCTTTCGACGAGGCGTCCCGTGGATGCTTCTTATGAAGCGATCCCAGGTCGCGGAAACCGACCTCAACGTGTCGTGGTCGCAAAAAGTTTGCGTAGCCATCACCGGCCTCGGCGGCTTGGGCCTCATGGCCTCCGCTCGGTGGCCGGCGATGGGTTTGGTCCCGATTGGAACCATCACGGCGGTCGTCGGTCTCAACTTGAGGTTCTATCGATTTTTGGCGCAAACCCGGGGCAATCTGTTCGCGGCTGTGTCGGTGTTTCTCCACCTGGTGTATTACGGATGTTGCGGGGCTTCGGTGGTGATCGCCCTGGCGATCTGGCACCTTGCGTCGCGGCATCAACTCGACGAGTTTGATTCAACACCACGACTTCGGCTTGATGTCGGCGTTGATCCGAAAACGGTAGCCACCCCGGCCCCTCATCACGGCTTCATCACGACCCGACCCTCCCCTTCTTCCAGGAAGAGCCCGCAGCGATGAAAGAGCGATTCTCGACGGTCGCGGTCGTGCGATCAAACAATCGCCGGGGGGCGGTCGCGGAAGCACTTGCCCTGATCTCGCACGAGATTGCGGAGATCAATTCGGAAGTTATGGTCCTCCCCGACCTTGGCGCAACTCGAAGCCGCTGGGCCTGGACCCGGCCCGACACGCTCTCGGCCACCCTCGACGCCTTATTTTCCGTGGGTGCCAATCGGGCCGTGATCCATGCATCGAATTTTCGAGACCTCGATCGATCACAACTTCGGCTCGAAACGTTCGGCCGACCTGTTCATTATCCGAGCGACTCCGTCGAGAACGAACACAGCATCTGGAAGCGAGTCAAACTTGACCTCGACGAAGGTGTCTCGATGATGGTCCGGGACATAAAACCCCGCTCCTTGGTGTCGATCGCGACGATGAAAACGGACGGGACTTCGACCGTCGGCTTCAGTCTCGCCAATCTGCTAAACCTAATCCACCCTGACGATCGGTTTGTTCTCGGTTTGAATCAACCCAAGATTGACAAGCTCTTGCGGAGCGGCTGGATCAAAGTCCGAGGGCGAGCCCGCCGGTTCTGGGATTCGATGAACACGAAAGACGACCTTGAAGCCTGGCGAAGGCTTAACCCGCGAGCGATATCCTTACTCCAGGCGGCCGAACGGACAGCCCACTTAATCGCCACCCTGGCGAATTCCGTTCGACCTGTTGTGAGCTTGGTTGACGGTTTCAAAGCGATGCATCGCGAAGGACCGGACGGCGGCGAGGCGGTCGACCTCGGGGTGATCATCGCCGGGGTTGATCCTGTCGCCGTCGATGCCGTATCAGCGGCGATCATGGGTTTTGACCCGGCGAAGATCCTCCATCTGCGCCATGCGAACGCCGAGGGCATCGGGCAAGTGAACCTTGAAGCAATCACGATCGTCGGCGACTCACTCGAATCGGTCCGCAAGCGCTGCATCCCGCACTCGAACCAGAGGGTCTTGAAGCATTCATGGCGGCTCCCGGGTTTGATTCCGCTTCCAAACCGTGGATCAATCGTCCCGCCGACGCACGCAAGGCCCGTTCGATCGGTCGACCCGTCGCGTCGATAAGACCCTTGGCTTTGCCGGGCCTGGATCATCCCGACAAACCGGATGTGGGTTTCAATCAAATCGCCTCTTTCAGAAATCTCTTACCCAGCGAGTAGTGGACCAATCGAAATTTCGATCGGTCGAGAGAGGACCAAAAATGCGGATTGGGATCGACGGCGGTTGCCTAGCGAACCGCCGAGGTTTTGGTCGGTTCGCCCGCGAAATGGTCCGGGCCTTGGCCCAGGCTAGATCGACGCACGACTTCGTTGTTTTCGTCGACCGCCCCTCTTCTGAGCAGGTGATCATCTCATCCTCAATAGAGAGGGTCGTTGTCGACGTCCGGACCGCGCCAAGTGTCGCCGCATCGGCCAGCGGACGGAGAAGCTTGGGGGATCTATTGGCGATGGGTCGGGCGGTGGCTCGAAATCGGCTCGACGCGATCTACTTCCCGGCGAGCTATAGCTTTTTCCCGGTTTGGAACGCGGGCCAGGTGATCGTCACGATGCACGACACCCTGGCCCTCGCCCACCCGGAATGGGTTTTTCCCGGAGGCCGAGGCCGACTGGCCTGGCGGGTCAAGGAGGCCGCGGCGGTGCGGTGGGCGGACCGAATCGTGACGGTGTCTGAAGCCGCCCGACGCGACCTGGCCGCCTGGTTTCGAATGCCGGAAAGTCGGATTCATGTCATCACCGAAGGCCCTGACGCCTCGTTTGGACCAACCGGCGATCCGGTCGAGGCCGATGAGGTCCTTCGAAAATATGGGGTCGAAGCCGGCTCCCGCTTCCTGCTTTACGTCGGCGGACTGAGCCCTCACAAGAACTTGGCCCGGTTGATCTCGGCCTTCGACCGAATAGGACCCGCCGAGAAGAATGTTCGCCTCGTGATCGTCGGCGACTTCTCGGATGTCTTCTTCACCCAAGTTCCCGCGCTCCTCGATCAAGTTGAGCGTCTCCAGCTCGCCTCGCGTGTCCGCTTTACCGGCTATGTCCCGGACGAGGATCTGGCCCATTTCTATCGAAGGGCCTACGCCCTGGTACAGCCTTCGTTGATGGAGGGGTTCGGCTTGCCTGCCGTCGAAGCGATGGTCTCTGGCACGCCGGTGCTGTCCAGCAACGCCGGGAGTTTGCCCGAGGTGGTCGGACCCGCTGGGCTCTTCTTCGACCCGACCAACATCGATGAGATCGCTCAAGCCATCGGTCGAGTGCTCGACGATCCAGCCGAACGTGAGCGGTTGGCCCGCGCCGCTCTAATTCAAGCCGAACGCTTTAATTGGACTCGATCCGCGAGCCTTCTACTCGACTGTTTCGACCAGATTCCCGCTCGTCGCTGATCGGGTCGGATTCCCAGAGAACGACCCCAACTTCAATTCCAGGGTCGAGTCAAACTTGATTCGATTCTCTTCGAATCGTCTGAAGACAATTCAGAGGTACGACCTTGGAGAAGGGGCGGTTAAGTCTCTTATCTTGTCATTCTGGTTGAGGTTTGGCAAAATTGAAACAAATAGATGTCGGGATTGATTCGAGGTAAATTGCCCACTGAATCGAGCGACGGTCATCATCATCGCCAAAATCCGCGTCGATGACGACTTGGAAGTCGGCTCATTGGGCGGGAGGAACGTCGGTTGAAAATCACGTTTCATGGGGCGGCCAGACAGGTTACCGGCAGCGCCCACCTGTTGGAGATCGGGCCTTATCAGATTTTGCTCGACTGCGGCCTGTTCGACTCCGATCGGGTCGACCCGAACAGCCCGAACCGAAGTTTTACCTTCGAGCCGCGCGAACTCGATGCCGTCATCGTCTCGCATGCCCACAATGACCATATCGGACGACTACCTTGTCTGGTCAGGGCCGGTTATCGAGGGCCGGTTTTTCTCACCAAGGCGACTGCCGACATCACGAGCGTCATGCTTCGCGACAGCGCCCGAATTCAACGCGAAGATGTCCGTCACGCGCCCTCCCGAAACCAGAGCGCGACGCAAGTCGCCACGGCACCCCTCGAACCTCTGTTCGAGTTGAACGACGTCGAGTGGCTCGTCGAACAGTTTCATCGACTCCCTTACGTCGAACCGACCGAGATCCTGCCGGGCATCCACTTGAGTCTCTTCGACGCCGGTCATATCCTCGGCTCGGCCATCGTTCAAATTGACTTTCAGGAAGATGGGGTCGAACGTCGGTTCGTCTTCACCGGCGACCTTGGTCGGAGGGACACCGGGTTGTTGCCCAACCCCACCACGATCCAGGACATCGACATCCTCGTCTCGGAAAGCACCTACGGCGCCAAAGAACTGGAACCCAATGACAAGCTGATGAAGCAGCTCCATGCGATCATCGCTCGGGCAATTCGTCTCCAGTCACGTGTCGTGATCCCCGCGTTCAGCCTCGGTCGAACCCAGCGGATGGTTTATTGCCTGCAAGAGCTGTTCGCCATCCATAAGGTCCGGCCGATTCCGGTTTTCGTCGACAGCCCTTTAGCCCTCCGCTTGACGGAGATTCACCGCGATTATCCCGAAGCCTACACCCGGGAAGCCCAGGATTTGATGAACCCCGACCCGAAATACTTTGGGTCAAAGTATGTCGATTTCTGCGAGTCATGGGAAGACTCGCGACGCTTGAACTATCAACCCGGTCCGGCCGTGATCATCGCCTCGTCGGGGATGTGCGAGGCGGGGCGAATCCGTCACCACCTCAAGCACACCGTGGAAGATCCGGACAACGCGATCGTGATCGTGAGCTATCAGGCCGAGAAAACCTTGGGGCGAAGGATCTCCGATGGCGTCGAAAAGATCCAGATCATGGATCAATGGTTCGACTTGAACGCCGCCGTCTACGTCCTCGACGGTTTCTCGGGGCACGCCGACCGCAACGACCTCGGCTGGTGGTTCGAGAAAACCGGTGGAAATATCGCTAAAGGTTTCCTCGTTCACGGAGAGGTTGAGAGCATGGAGTCGCTTTCCAGCGTCCTTCAACCTTTCGTCGACTCGCCCGTCATCATTCCCGATCGCCTCGAGACCTACGAGGTTTGATCGAAGATCTTCCTTTGAGTGGAGAGAAAATCCATCGGTCTGGCGAGTCGTCTCGCGAGACCGATGGATTTGTCATTTTCGAATTTCTACGCTACCAGCCTCCCATGCCGTCAATTCAACCGATTGATCAGAATTTTGGATGACTTCCATCCCTTCCGCTGATCGATTTGAACGAAATTCGCAATGTTTTTCAGCGAGACAGAACCGATTGGCCAGAGCGATCATTGATTAACCCGGGGAATTATTGGGCTACATTGAAGATCGATCGAACATAATCAGCCTAAAATTCGTTCAGTTACCATGTCGAGTCGAAAGAGTTTTAGAATGGTGCTTCACGCTCTTGTTTTTTGACTGCGGCTCATCCTATGATGGAATCGTTCAATCCGTCCAAGGGATCACGCGAGAATCGTTCATGGTCTCGACGGAAACTTATTTGAAGACCCAGCAGGTCGCCGATGCTCTCGGTGTGAGCGTCAGCTCGATCAAGCGTTGGGTCGACTCGGGAGCTTTGGAAGCGACCCGAACGATGGGCAAGCATCGACTCGTCCTCTTGTCGAGCGCCCTTCAGTTCGCTCGTCGCGAAAAGTTCCCCGTCGATGGTCTCCTTGCGATCTCCTCTCATCCTCAGGGTTTGGAGATCGATGACCGATTGTGCAACCAGTTGCTCGACGTCCTCAAGTCGGGCCAAGAGCGCAAGGCTTCATCCTTGATCGTTTCGGCTTACCACGCCGGCTCAGGGGTTGCTGACCTCGCCGATCGTTTGATTCGACCGGTGATGGAGCGAATCGGTCAACTATGGCTTCTCGGGCAATGGGACATCTATGAGGAACACCAGGCCACTAGCTTGATCACATCCACCCTGGCTGGCATCAACCACACATTGATGCACTCGACAACAGGCCCTCGGCCACTTGCGCTAGGGGCCTCACCTGCGGGCGACCCTTATATCATGCCCGGACTTTTAGCAGAGATCGTCGTTCGCGAAGCAGGTTGGGATGTCCGCAACCTTGGGAGCGATTTGCCGCTTCGTTCGCTCGCCTCGGCAACCCGGAAACATCGTCCTAGGTTGATCTTTTTGTCCGTTAATCTTATTGTTGATCGAGCCCAATTCATCAATGATTATTCTTATTTTTACGAAGCTTCCAACCAAGTCGAGGCTGCCGTCATCTTAGGGGGACGTGCACTCGACCCGGACCTCAGGTCACGCCTGATCTATGCCAGTTTCGGAGATCGGATGGCTCACCTCTCGGAGTTTGCCCGACGCATGTTACCGCTGACTTGACAGGATCGATCGGAAACGACCACGGATGATCCGCATTGTTTCACCCTGAACCGCTGAACAACAAAGGGATATCTGATGCGTACCGCCCGGCGAAGTGATGATGTCGATGGCTTCTCCGCGATCGACAGCGCGGACACCAAAGTCTTGACGACCCGCGAAGAACGCCAGCTCTTGCAAGACCTCGGCGAGTGTCGAGAAAAGCTCGCCGAAGCTCTCAAGCAGACAAAAAACTTCAACTTTCCGCTCGAAGACGCTGATTCCCAGTCGTTGACGCAGAAGATTGCCGCGTTCTATGCAGGCAACGGTCCCAGCGAAGCCCGGCTTGGGGCGATCTTCCACCGCTACTCCGAGCTTCGCGGCAAACTTGCCTTGGCTAATATGCGGCTGGTCGCGCACGTTGCCAAGCGGTTTCGCGATCGAGGACTGTCTTACTCCGACCTCCTCCAGGAAGGCTTCTGCGGCCTGCTCGAAGCGATTGACCGCTTCGACCTGACCCACCAGACCAAGCTGGCCACCTATGCGACCTGGTGGATTCGCCAATCCATGCAGCGAGCCGTCGCCGCCGGTGCCTATCCGGTTCGACTCAGCCCGAGACACCTTCGCCAACTCGCCCAGAACCAGGACGAGGTGGAGAAGCGCCCGACGCAGGCCAAAGATGGCTCCGACCCGGTTGTGGTGGGCAGCGAGATGATTCAGCGAATCCACACGGCGACCCGACCGACCGTTTCGCTTGACGCCACCCTGGACTCCGATAGCAGCTTCAACCTCCTCCAGACCATGAGCGATCCCGAGGGGGACCGGACCGGTGACGTGGACATGGACGAGACCGTCGGCAAGATGATGGACGCCCTCCGCCCTCGAGAGCAACAGGTTCTCGAACTTAGGTTCGGCTTGGCGGGGAAGGACCGATTGTCATTGAGCCAGGTTGGCAAGGTCCTGGAAGTGTCCAAGGAGCGCGTCCGTCAAATCCAAGACCGGGCCTTGGAAAAGCTCCGTGCGGTCTCCGCCGAGCACGACTGGGACGATTCGTTGCTCGCGACAGCCTGATTGGTTGAACCTTCGAGGCCGAATGGCTTCGCCCTGACGATGATGATCGGACCGATACCTAGGCCCCCGCTCAATGGGGGTCTGTCCTTGCACCGATTGTCGGAGAAGGGAGATGGCTTCCCCTGTTCAAGACCGATGATTCTTTCGTCGAGGCGTCGGTTCGCTCTCGACATAAGGAATCTCCGATGAATACTGCCTCAGTGCGGGCTCGTCCCGAGCCGAACAGCGATCCGATCGGCCCATTTTTGCATTATCTCATGGCCGAGTGCGGCCTATCCGCTCACACTTTGGCCGCTTATAGATCCGACATCGCTCGCTTCAGTCGGTGGCGAAAAACGGATGCTCCGGGTCCGCTCGCAAGCTTGAAGATCACCGATCTGACCGGGTATGTCGATCACCTGGTCCAGTCGGGTTTGGCCCCATCGAGCATCGGCAGGAACCTCGCCGCCCTTTCGACGTTTTACCGCTACCTGATCTATGACGGAAAGTTGTCCGACAACGTGGCGAAGCTCTTGATCGCTCCGGCGGTCTGGGATCGCTTGCCGGTCGTCCTTGGACCGTCGAGCGTTGACCGCTTGATGGCCGCTCCCAACCTGGATACGACCGTTGGTCGACGAGATCGGGCCGCCCTGGAAACTTTGTACGCCACCGGCTGCCGAGCGTCCGAGGTAGTCAACCTCAGCATTGGCGATTTGGATTTGGTTCGAGGATCGGCAAGGTGTGTCGGCAAAGGCGATAAAGAACGACTGGTCCCGCTCGGCGGCAAGGCCCGCGAAGCGATCGAGGCGTACCTGAAAGGCGACCGAGCCATCTTGCTCGCCGGTCGAGTCGGCATTCCCAACGTCTTCGTCACGATCCGCTCACGTCCGCTTTCCAGGGCGGGGTTGTGGCAGATCGTCAAGACGCATGCAAGTGCGGCAGGGTTGTCGAGCGAAGTCAGCCCACACACCCTGCGGCATAGTTTCGCGACGCATCTCCTTGCCGGTGGGGCGGACCTCCGGGTCGTTCAAGAGATGCTGGGACATGTCTCGATCGCCACAACCCAGATCTACACCCGAGTCGAGTTGAGTCGGCTCCGGGAAGTCCATGCGCGGTTTCACCCCAGAGGTCGAGGGAAATGAACCGGTTGCGAAACTGCGGGATCACGCCCATACTAGCCGAGCCAAACCCGACACCCGAGATTCGGCGGTCATGAGTTTAACCGAAGAGCCGATTGATGCGACCATCCACCTCGCGTTCGCGTTCGACATCGGCTACGAGATCGATATTGACCAGGCCCGGGCACTGTTGCCGACCGAGTCGGGCCTGATCTCGCGAAGGCGAAGGACCCCGGAATCGATTCAGTATCGCCCGGCTCCGCTGCGATTAACCCTCGATGCGACGGAGATGACACTTCCGACAGGCTGTGGTGTGATCCGCCCACCTCGCGCCGAGTTGACCATCTTCGACTTCGCCGCAATTTCGCTCATGGTCCAGTTTTCGATCCGCACGACCACTCATGAGCTTCGAGTTCTCGCTGGCGACCTCGCCGACTCCAATCCGCTGGTCAACGCCGCCAGGTTGGTCGTCAACCCTTGGGTCGAACGCTTGAGACCGGCGATCGATGGATTCGAAGTGAGCGACCTCAACGAAGAATATATCGTTTTTCAACTTGGAGACGTGCCCGCCAGTTGGGTCTCCGACCACACCGACTGGATCGCGGGCTTGATCCGGCTCGAATCCGGGCCGCTCAGCGCGGGCGAGATCCGAGAAGCGACCCGGCTCCGATTGTCCTACACCCCCGACGACCTGGTGATCCTCGACTGGGCCGCCGGGTTCGTGGCCGACCGCGACTGCGCCGAAACGTTGCAGGTGATCGAGTTCGCCAACGTCCAGTTGCTCGAATTCCGCCACATCGACGACCGCCTCGACGACCGCCTCGAAGCCGCGTATCGCCTGCTCCACGCCGAAACTCGCCAGAACCGGAACCAAACCCGATCCGCAGGACGTCGAAGTCAGAACGCCGCCGTCCGGAGCATCCGGGAGCTGGAAATCGAGGCGACCAGCCTGTTCGAGCGGGCCGACAACAATCTCAAGTTGATCGGGGACCAGTACTTGTCTCGGGTCTTCGACCTCGCCCGTAATCGGTTCCACCTTGGCGAGTGGCAGCAAAGCATCCGACGAAAAGTGAAGGTCGTCGGCGACGTCTACGACCTGCTCGTCCAGCAGTCGGGCGGACATCGGATGGAGGTGCTTGAGATCACCGTCGTCGTCTTGATCACCCTCGAAATCCTGCTCGCCTTGTTTCGACACTAAATCGAGCAGACGAATTCATCTCGAGCAGATTTGCCGAGCCTTGGCAATGTCGTCTCGAATCTGGGCGAGCAAGTCGTCGAGTCCGTCGAACCGACGAGTGGGCCGAATCCTCGACAGCAGGTCAAGTTCGACCGACCGACCGTAAAGGTCGCCCGAGTAGTCGATCAGGTGGGCTTCGACCTTGCGGATTTGCTCTCCGAACGTCGGGTTGGGACCGATGTTGCAGGCGACGGGCAGGGGGGGACCAACCCCATCAATGAAGGCATGGGCGGCGTAGACCCCATCGTCGGGAATGACCGTGTCGACCTCGTCGAGGTTGGCCGTCGGCACGCCGATCCCGGCTCCTCGGCCCGCTCCGTGCGTGATCAAGCCTCGGATGCGGTGCGGCCGACCGAGCATCCGGGCGGCGGTTTCGACTTCCCCTTCATAGAGAGCTTGGCGGATTCTCGACGAGGAAACGATCGTCCCGACGTCCTGACTTGGTGCCACGACCTCGAAGCCAAGGCCCGCCTCGATGCACCATCCTCCAAGTAGCCGGGCGTCGCCGCCCCGATCGCGACCGAAGCCGAAGGTTGGCCCTTCGACGATCCCTTTCGCGCCGAGTTGATCGAGAAGGACCCGATCGAAGAATTCGCGAGCGTTCAAGCCGAGCAGCCAAAGTCCGGTCTGGAACACGCCGACATCGCTCGTCCCCGACTTGATCAAGAGCGAGACTCGGCGCTCGATCCAGGTCAAAGGGCTTGGGGCCGTTTCGGGCCTGAGGAAGGTCGCGGGCGGCGGATCGAAGGTCAGGGCGATCGCCGGAACCCCGGCGGAGTCGGCCCGGGCTTTGAGGCGTTGCAGCAAGTGCGCATGACCGCGGTGGACGCCATCAAAGTTCCCCACGGCGACAAACGCCCCTCGAAACTTCGATGGGACATCGCTGAAATCTTGCAGCTTGATCACCGAAGCCCATCCCTCGGCACCGACCGTTCCGGCAGGCCGTTGATCGCCGTTGCGTTTCGCTCGAGAACCAGGAAATTATGGTCCCAAGCCCACCGGCCGGTCAATCCTGCTCGACTCGACCTATGGAATCGGTTCTTGACCGTTTTGACGTTTCGGCGACGATATGGTACCACCAATCAAGTCGATGCGCGACGACCTTCGGGCACTCATGGTCGATCGAAGGGGTTTGCTTGAAATGTCTTCGACCGGGAGCCAGGTTTGGCGGATGCCCTGATTGGACAAACCGGATACTTCGGGATTTTCCTGGTCCTGGTTCTTGGCGGTTTGGGCCTTCCAGTTCCCGAAGAAGCTCCGATCATCCTGGCGGCGATCCTTGCCCGCAAGGGGACGATGCACTGGATACCCGCTTTGGGTTCGTGTTTCGCCGGGGTCTTGGTCGGCGACTTCATCGTTTATTTCCTCGGCTTCTTCTACGGCGAGAAGGTCTTGAGCCTGCCTTTGACCCGTAAGTTTCTGACCAAGGCTCGCGAAGCTCAGATCAAAGGGTACTTTCACCGACACGGGGTCAAGATTCTGGTCCTGGGTCGATTCGCCGTCGGATTTCGGACGGCCGCTTACCTCACGGCGGGTATCCTTCGGTTGCCTCCTTGGAAGTTGTTCTTCACCGACCTATGTGCGGCGACGTTCAGCACCTTGTTGATGTTCGGGCTGGCTTACGCCTTTGCCAGCAAGGTGGAAGAGGGGTTTCAAGAGGCCAAGCACTACATCACCCCGGCGATTGCGCTCGGATTGGTCGTCTGGCTCCTGCACCGGTACGTCAAGGCGAGGCTCCGGGCCGGTCAGCCGATCGGCCCGCCGGTCCTGGTTGAAGGGGACATCCCGCTCCCTCCCGACGACCTTCACGTCCATCACTCGGCGACTCCTCCGTTCGTCGAGCCTTGCCCCGAGATCGACGCGGCCCCAGGTCGATCGCAGATCCTCTCTACTCCGAACGTCGTCGCTTCGACCTCCGACTTTCTCATCAAGCTCGATCCGGCGACAACCCCAGGGCCGGCGCTTGCGCCCTCGGAGCCGGGTTGACCCACCATTCTTTCGGCTGTTACCCTCGCGGCCACCATTGGATGTCCGACGCCTTTTGACTCGGGTGGGAACTCTACGCGGAACCGGATGCCATGATATTTCCACGAGTCGCACTCGTCCGCCAGGTCAATCGACAGCCCGAGGTCCGCGACATCCCCAAGGCGGTGGCCGAAGCGATCCGAACGAGCCGGATTCGCGACCGAATCACCGCCGGAGGTTCAGTCGCCTTGACTGTCGGGAGTCGAGGGATCGGCGGAATCGCCACCATCGCGAGATCCGCTGTCGACACCTTGCGGGAACTCGGTTTTCGACCGTTCGTCGTGGCGGCGATGGGAAGCCACGGCGGCGCATCCGATCTTGGCCAAAGAGCCCTCCTGGCCGAACTAGGCGTGACGGAAAGCTCCGTCGGCTGTCCGATCAGGTCCGAGATGGATACCGTCATCCTCGGCGAAAATCGCTTCAGCCTGCCGATCCACTTCGACTCGAACGCCTTCCGGGCCGATGGGATCGTCCTCCTCAACCGGATCAAGCCGCACACGTCTTTTACCGGGCGATATGAGAGCGGGTTGCTCAAGATGCTGACAATCGGCCTCGGGAAGCAGCAAGGGGCCGAGCAGGTCCACAAATTAGGACTGCCCGGTTTGCGGCAGCTTTTGCCCGAAGTCGGGTCCACCCTGCTTGAGAAGACCCCGGTCGCGCTCGGACTGGCACTGCTCGAGAACGCCGACGAGCGGATGGCCCGGATCGTCGCGGTCGAGCCTGAGGACATCCTTGAAGTCGAGCCCAATCTTCTCGACGAGTCCCGAGCACTGATGGGCCGACTTCCGTTCGACCAGATCGACATCCTCATGATCGGCGAGTTGGGGAAGAATTATAGCGGGACCGGGCTCGACCCCAACGTCATCGGCAGGCAGCGGGTCGAAACCATACCCGACCTCCCTCGACCCGTCGTCACCCGATTGGCGGTCCTCGACCTCTCGCCCGAGAGCCGAGGCAACGCGACCGGGATCGGCCTGGCCGACTTGACCACGAACCGTCTGGTCGAGGCGATCGACCCCAAGCCAATGCGGGTCAACTGCATGACGTCGAACTTCCTGACCAGGGCAAGAATCCCGATCAGCTTGGCGAACGACCGCGACGTCATGGCGGCTTGTCTCGACACCTGCTGGCGGATCGACCCTTCGGAGGCCCGGATGGTTTTGATTCCTAATACCCTGGAACTGACCCACCTCTGGGTGACCGAGCCGTTGATCGAAGAAGTGCGAGCCAACCCGAGTCTTGCCGTCGAATCTTCCTTCGAGCCGATCCCCTGGACGTTCGACGAGAGGCTCGACCAAGAGGCGTTATTCCCCGAAAGTGTCCGAGGTCGTCGATCCTTCCTGCCATCCGTTTGAACCAAAATTTTGCCCGAGGTACTCTTGACCACCGGTGCCGCTCCTCCCAAGATCCTGGCGGTCGCCTTCGACCTCGACGGACTGATGTTTGATACTGAGGCCCTGTTCTTCCGGGTCGCGTCCGAGATGCTCCTCGAACGAGGGAAGACCTTCCACATCGACATCATGAAGGCGATGATCGGCCGCCAGCCGGCCGAGTCGGGGATGGCCTTGAAGACCTTGGCGGGACTCGACGACGATCCCGAAGTCCTCATGGCGGAGGCGACCGAGCGGTTCTTGGAGCTGGTCGACTCGGCGGTCAATCCCACCCCAGGCTTGATTCATCTGCTCGACTTGCTCGATGGTCGAGCGATGCCCTTGGCCGTAGCGACGTCGTCGCACCGCGAGTATGCTGAGCGGCTGTTGAGCCACCACAAACTGATCGAGCGGTTCGCCCTGATCCTGGCTCGGGAAGACGTCACCCGGCACAAACCCGACCCCGAGATCTACGCGACGGTCGCCGCTCGCTTCGGGATCGACGCGCCAAGCCTCCTGGTTTTGGAAGACACCCCGACCGGCCTGGCCTCGGCCAAGGGAGCCGGGGCATTCGCCGTCGGAGTTCCGCATCTTCACAGTCCGGCGTCAGACTTGGAGGCAGCGGATTTGATCGTCGAGTCACTCGACCATCCCCTACTGCTCGCACGGATCGGCCTGCTCTGATGTTGCTTCGGAGTGAGAGAGTCTAAATTCGATGACGACAACAACACCAACCCAATCTAACGAACCACCGATCCTCTCGGGTCCAGGCCGATGGCCCTGGCTACCTTACGTCGCGCCGATGGCGACGTTCCTCGTGATGACCGCGATGGAGGACTGGTTGCCGCGAACGGCTCCCGACTCAGCAACGATTGCTTATTATCCGTGGGTCTACTCGATTAAAATCAGCGTCGTCGTCATCATGATGATTTGGAGCCGGTCGACCTGGCGTGACCTTCAGCCTCGGCCAAGTTGGGCAGCGGTTGGCTTGAGCGTGGCGATCGGACTGGCGGTCGCTCTGGTCTGGGTAGGCTCCGATGGTTATTACCCGGTTTACGGGTCGATCGGGTCGAGAGCCGCCTACGATCCATCGATCTTGACCTCCACGTCTCGGATGGCGTTCCTGGCGGTTCGGTTCTTTGGGCTGGTTCTGGTCGTGCCCTTGATCGAGGAGTTGTTTTGGAGGTCGTTCGTCATTCGATGGATCATCGACCCTGATCGGTTCGACCTGGTCCCAATTGGTCGAGTCACCCTGGCTTCGGCGGCAATCACCGCAGCCCTTTTCTCCCTCGAGCATCCCGCCGAGTGGCTCCCGGCATTGGCGACCGGGTTCGCTTGGGCCTGGCTCCTCCGCTGGTCCAAGAGCGTGACCGCTTGCTTCATCAGCCACGCCGTCGCCAACCTTGGACTGGGAATTTATGTCCTGGCTACCGGTCAGTGGAAATTCTGGTGACGACCATTCGACAGCGATCGAAGATCGGACTACCGCCTCGCTTGGCCATATTTTCCTAACAGTCTCATCGACCGAACGAGGGGATATTTCGGGTCCAAGGTTGTCGGGTCCGGTCGATTAGCTTGCCGGTTGAGTGACCAGAGGTTATGGTTCCAACAAGACATCGGGCAAAGCCCGGACCGAACGAGGAACCACCGATGGCCACGACCAAACCCGGCGACCCTGATCAAGCCGACGATCAAACCGTAACGCCTCAACCTCCGCGTTCCACGACGTTCGGGGACCTACCGATCCTCGACGAACCTGCGGATGCGGATGCGGATGAGGATGACGACGTCGCCGAGGACGAGGACTACGAAGAGGACGAGGTCGACGAAGGCCCTCGAACCGTCCTAATCACCGGGGCCAACGGCAATATCGGTCGTAAGCTTCGAGCCGCTTGGGAAGAACGGTACGACCTCGTCCTGGTCGACCTTGACGCGGCTCCCGAAGATCCAGACGTGGTTGCCGCCGACCTTTCGGTGATCGATGATCAGTGGATGGCTTTGTTCCACGGTGTCGATACCGTCGTCCACCTGGCTGGCAATCCCAACGAACATTCAAGCTGGGAAGAACTCGTCGGACCCAACATCGACGCCGTGGCGAATGTTTTCCAGGCTGCGGCGCTGGCCGGTGTCGAGCGGATCGTGTTCGCCAGTTCCAACCATGCGATGGGCGGCTACAAAAACCTCGGTGATATCGCCATCAGCGTGGAACTCCCCCCCAAGCCGGGCAACGCCTACGGGGCGACAAAGCTCATGGGCGAGCGGATCGGCACCGCGCTGGCCGGCGTTTTCGACTTGTCTTTCGTCGCGCTCAGGCTTGGCTGGATTCAAACCGGCGAGAACCTTCCCGACACCTTGCCCGACGACTGGAGCAAGGAGCTTTGGCTCTCAAACAAGGACCTGATTCGCTTATTCGACCGCGCGATCGAGGCCAACCTGGGTGACCGAAATTTCGCGATCGTCAACGGAATGTCGAAAAACCACGGGTCGAGATGGGATCTCGCCGACTCCTTCGAGTCGATCGGGTTCAGCCCTCAAGACGACGCCTTCGAGACCGAAAATGCGCACCCGGGACCACATAGCCTAGGCTGATCTTATCGCGTGAAGCATGCTCAGATCGCTCAAACAGAGCGACCCCGGATCATTCCTGGTCCGGGGTCGCCATCTCGGTTCTTAACGAAATTGCGCAGAAATCCTGAGTGCCAGCAGGCAGATTTATCCGATCGAGTCCGAGGCTCAAGGGCCTGGAGGAGGCACCACACCGCTTGGTGCGGTGTTGGGATCGGGGGCGGGAACCGCGGGGTTCGGTGCGCTGGCGCCGCCCGGCATTGCGTTTTCGGCTTCCGGCGCGGCCGTCGGGCGGGGGATACCTGTGCCTCCGGCACCCGGTCCTGCATTCATCCCGCCCGGCCCGACACCACCTAGGCCAGCGGCTCCGTTGAGGCCGGGCGGTGGCGGGGTGGGAATCCCTTGGGCTTGCATCCGGGCCCTCTGGGTGGCGGCCTGGGTGTTCGCATAAGCGAACTCAGGCCCGGGGGCAAAATACTGGACATCGTCGTGCATGTATTTGCCCGAAGGCAGGGTCATGCCGGCATATTCGACCTGGCAGCCCGTCGAGGCAAGCAAGCCCAGGATGGCCAGGCCAGCCCGAACCGACCAGCGTCGGCCCTTCGACCGCGGCGTCATTCCCGTGCGGGAGGACAACATCGATTCCACCCTCCTTGGTTAAGCGGTTCCGGAAACGAGATCTCGCCGGAAATTCGCTGTGCTGAGACCATCCTGTAGAAAACCGAGGAACCGACCTTGAGCGGTTATCTCTGTTCTTTCACACCTAGGGTTTCGGCCGATCACGCGGATCAAGCCCAATGAATCCGGAAAAAACACGGAAACCGGTCCGCCCTCGCGGACATCTTCGCAAATCCTCCATTGGGCAATCGGGCGGTTCGAGATAAACTCCGGCTCGATTGAGAACCGTCCGGAGGGTCATGCCCAGTGTCGCGAACGATCGAATCTCCACTATCGTTGAATGAAGCCCGAGACCGGATCTTGGCTCTAGCCGAGCCGGTCGAGGCCATCGAAGTCTCCTTGGGAGAAGCAATCGGTCTGGTCCTGGCAGAGCCGGTCGTGGCCGACGTGGACCACCCCCCGTTTGACCGAGCCATCGTGGACGGATATGCCGTTCGAAGCACCGACGCAACCTTGGGCGCTGTTCTTCGGGTCGTCGAGCCGGGGCGAGCGGGGCGGTCGTCGGATTGGTCCATCGAAGCGGGCGAGGCCGGTCGAGTCGTTGCGGGCGATCCCTTGCCCCCTGGCTCCGATAGCGTCGCCCGGTCGTCGAGTGTTCGAGCCGACCCCGATGGTCCTACTCGGGTCGTCGAGGTTCTCCGAGCGACAGGCCCGAGCCAAAATGTCACGCTTCGGGGAACTTATCTAACAGCCGGGACGACGTTGGCCACGTCTGGAACCCGCATCAAGTCGGCGATGGTCCCCTTGCTCGCCTCGCAAGGTTGCGTCCATCCCGTTTGCCATCGGAGGGTCCGCGTGGCGGTCCTCAGCTTGGGCAATCAGTGGGTTCACCCCGCCGAGGCCCCCACCATGAACCGCGAGCGAAACGCGACCAACGCGGCGATCGTCGCATTATCGCTCCAATCCGAAGCGATGCCCCATGACTACCAATTCGTTTCGGGATCAAAGATCCAGCCCACGCTCGAACGAGCCTCGTCGGCGCCGGTCTTGATCATCCTCGGGTCGTCGTCTCGCCCGTTGGCCCGAGCCCTCAGGACGATCAACGTCGAGCCGGTGGTCAACCGGGTAGCGATCGAGTCGTTTGATCGATTTCGTTACGGTTCCATCCAAGATGATGACGGTAAGGTCGTCAATCACGTGTTCCACTTTCCCAGCAACCCGGTCGCCGCCTCGATCGGCTACAAGTTGCTGGTTCAGCCATTGATCAACCGGCTGCAAGGGGAGATCCCCGATCCGGTCCGAGAAAAGGTGACCTTGGCCCAGGGGCAATCCCAACCCAGCACCGGGAGCCGTTGTCGGATCGTTCCCGCCAAGGGCCGACTCACACCCAACGGGCAATGGGAGGTCCAATCGATCGCCGGCGCCAGCGATGATCTACTCGCCTGGAGTCGAGCCGACGGATTCCTGATCTTCTCCGAACGCTCCGGGCCCTGGCAAGGCGGCGACCTCGTGGATTACATCTCGATCACCCCGAGATTTTGACCATTCAGAGGACCAGGGCAATCCGTCTTGAACGTCCAGATTGATGCGTCAGCTCGCGGCTCGGTCCAGGAACTGGGTCGCCGCATGCATGATCAGTTCCTCGTCGGCTCCTTCTCGGGGGAGGTTCGCCGTGATCCTCCCCTCGCAGAGGACCAAGATCCGGTCGGCGACGGTCAGGAGTTCGGGGAGTTCGCTTGAGGTCATCAAGACAGCCATCCCGTTCTTGGCCAGGAGGCGGATCAGCGCGTAAATCTCGGCCTTGGCCCCGACGTCGATCCCTCGGGTTGGTTCGTCCAGGAGCAAAAGCTTTGGGTTGACGAGCAACCAGCGCGCGATGATGCACTTTTGTTGGTTCCCGCCCGACAAGCTGAGGATGGACGCGCTTCCTCCATCGGTCTTGATCATCAGGCGAGCGATCGAATCCAGCACAGCCTGCCTTTCGGCCTTGCCGTTGACCAGTCCACCCTGGGTGAGTTCTTCGAGTTTACGAATGGTGATGTTTTCGGAGACTTTCATCTTGGTGAACAAACCGAGCGACTTTCGGTCTTCGGTCACGAGCGCAACCCCGGCGCCGATCGCCTGGCTCGGCTCATGGAAGAGGGCAGGGCGATCGTCGAGGGTGATTGTCCCGGTCGGCGGCGTCGAGGTCGCTCCGAAAAGGCTTTCGAGGACTTCGGTCCGACCCGCCCCGAGCAACCCGGCGATCCCGACGACCTCGCCGGCATCAACCTGAAAAGTCAGGTCTTTCAAGGAGGGGCGACCGCTCCCCGGAGGACTGGGAAGGTTCAGTTTTTCGACCTTCAGGACCGTCCGCCCCCCTTCGGGCTTGGGATCGAAGTGCAGGTTGGCGATCTCCCGGCCGACCATCCAGCGGATGACCTTCTCGCGCGTGATCTCCCCCTTAGGGGCGGTGGCGACGTGCTGGCCGTCCCGGAGCACGGTCACGGCGTCGGACAGCGTGAATATCTCGTTCATCTTGTGCGAGATGTAGAGGATGGCGGTCCCGGCGGCCCGGAGGTCGTTGATGACCCGATAGAGCCGGACGACCTCGGCATCGGAAAGGGCCGAGGTCGGCTCGTCCATGATCACGATCGAGGCGTCGGAGGCCAGCGCCTTGGCGATCTCGACCATCTGCTGGTCGCCGATCCGAAGGTCGGCCACGCGACTCCTCGGAGAAATCGGCGTACCCAGGCGATCGAACAACGCCTTGGCGGCCTTGAACATCGCTCGATTGTTGAGCATCCCGAGGGGGCCGGTGATCTCTCGACCGAGAAAAAGGTTGGCGGCGACCGTCAATTCGGGGACGAGGTTCAACTCTTGATGAATGATCCTGATCCCGGCGTCTTCGGCATCGCGAGGCCCCTTGAATTGGACTGCGACCCCGTCGAGGAGGATTTCCCCCTCATAGTCGGTCAAGGCCCCCGCCAGGATCTTCATGAGTGTGCTTTTCCCCGCTCCATTTTCGCCGCAGACGGCGTGGACCTCGCCAGCCCGAGCCTCCAGCGACACCCCTCTGAGAGCATGAACGCCGCCGAAGCTCTTCGAGATCTTGTTCATCGACAAGCGAGGGGGAGCGAACGCGGGGACCGAGGCGGTTGAATCCGTCATAACTTTGCGAACCAACGAAAGGGAAATGCCAACCAAGAGAAAACGAGCGACTTTCATCGTAAAACGGGGTGGATCACGCCACAAGGGTCGAGCCCGGTGTCGTTTTCGGAAAACCTCGACCTAGACTCCTCAGAGGCAGACCGGCGATGATGAGCGGTCCTCCTACCGTTTTGATCCTAATTCGCCATGAGGAAACGGAATTGATCGGGACAACAGCAGCCCAAGCCACTTTGGTGGTCTATGCCATTCTCCTCCTTGTGGGTGGCTTGATCGGATTCCTCAAGGCGGGCAGCCGCCCGTCGTTGGTTGCGGGGACAATCAGCGGGGCCTTGGCTCTGGTCGCGTCGGGGATCATGGCCCGAGACGTTCGAGGTGTCTGGCTGGGGGTGGTCCTTGCCTTGATGATGATGGTGGTTTTCGCGATCCGATTTGGAAAAACACGGAAGTTTATGCCCTCGGGAATGTTAGGTATCGTCAGCTTTTTGGTTTTGCTCGTCCTGATTTTGGGAACGATCTGAGTTGATGGTTGATGAGGCTCGAATGAGGATTTTGAACAGCACTCGACACGTAGGCGGTGGTCTCGGGGTTTCAAGGAGTAGCGGTCGGAGATCATCCTGCGGAAAGGTCGCCTCGAATGAAACTTGAACGAATACCCTGTTGGAGTTCCTTCTTCGCTTTGATTTTGATCGCCGCTAGCCTTGGTGCCGACTCGGTGAAACCGGGATCGTCGCCCATCCCAACACCCACCACCAAGCCGATCTTACCTCGTCCCAAGTCCGCGTTGACCGAGGTGATCCGATCCCACGAGTTCGAGGACGTTGACGGCGTCGTCCGGCCGAGCGAGGCTCCAGCCGCCTCCAAGCTCGAAACCCGAAAAACGAGCTGGACCTCGGCCGACATCGACGGAATCATAGAACGCCGCCTCGCCACGTCGAAGACCGCTCCGTCTCCTCTCACCAGCGACGAGGCATTTCTGCGTCGAGTTTCGCTCGACCTTATTGGTAAGCCACCATCGATCGTGGCCATTCGCCAGTTCGTGGCATCCAAAGCGCCGGACAAGCGGGCGATTTTGGTCGAATCGCTCCTCCACCACCCCGAGTTCGGCGAGAACTGGGCCCGATACTGGCGAGATGTGATCGCGTTCCGCTCGCCTAATGAGAACGATCGAGCGGTGGACTATCCCCAATTCGTCGATTGGCTCTCCAGAGAAATCAACGGCAATATTGGCTGGAACAAGATCGCATCGGCGATCATCACGGCGACGGGCCGCACCGACGAGAATGGTGCGACGGCGTTCACGCTCGCCGAGGAAGCCGACCCGGTCGAACTGGCAGGCGAGGTCTCTCGGGTCTTCCTGGGCATTCAGATCCAGTGCGCCCAATGCCACGACCACCCCAGCGACCCCTGGAAGCGTGAGCAATTCCACGAGTTTGCCGCGTTCTTCTCGGGGGTCCGCCGGAAGCAGGTCCAACGCCCCAGTCCCGGTCAAAAAGCGGTCTATCAGGTCTCCACCAGCGGTCCGACACGATACGGGATGACCGACCTGAAAAACCCCGAAAAAAAGGTCCCGATCACGCCTCGCTTCTTCCTCGGCGAATCCCCCCAGGTTTCCGAACAGGTGACAACCGAGGGCCGACTGAGCCTGGCCGCCGACTATGTCACAAGCCCAGACAATCCTTGGTTCGCGCGGGCGTTCGTCAACCGGGTCTGGACCACCCTGGTCGGCGAGGGGTTTTACGACCTCGTCGACGACTTGGGGCCAACCCGATCGGCAAACTCGAGCGAGCTTCTCGACGGCCTGGCCGAACAGTGGGTCGATCATCAATATAACGTCCGGTGGTTGTACCGAACGATCTTGAACACGAGAGCCTACGGTCGAGAGTCACGCTCGACCAACTCCGCCGCCGGTCGGACACCCTTCGCCGCCAACATCCCCAGCCGGCTCCGTGCCGACCAGATCTACGACGCCTTGGCCCAAACCTTCAACCTTGAACAAGCCGCCAAGAAGCAGGTGGAAAAGGCCGGTCGCGAGAAGGCCCCGAAACCCGATGCCAAGCCCGACGACCCAATTCGCAAGCTGGTCGACCATGCCTTCGGGGTCGATCCTTCAACTCCGGGAGCCGATGTCGTCGGGACGATCCCACAAGCGCTTTATATGATGAACAGTCCATTGGTGAGCAAGGCAGTCCAGGCCCAACCAGGATCAATGCTCGGCATCCTGATGGCGAGCGCGGGGACACCTCGGGAAGCCATCGATGGGCTCTACCTGAAGACATTGGCGAGACGTCCCAATCCCAAAGAGTTGGCGACTTGCCTGCACTACCTCGACAACGTTGGTAATCGCCGCGAAGGCTTTGAAGATATCTTGTGGGGCCTGGTCAATTCGACTGAATTCATCAGCCGACGCTGACCTGCACGGTAATGGGAGCCTAATCGTGTTTGAGTCGAACATTCTTCGGATCGCGATGAGCCGTCAAGGCGTGTTTGGTCGTCGGTCATTTCTCAAAGGAATTACCCTCGGCGCGGCGGGTCTGGCTGGACTGAGCTTTACCGATCTGATGGCGGTTCAGGCTGATGAGTTGCGGAAGCGGCAGATGGCTTGCATTCTTTTGTGGATGTCGGGTGGTCCAAGCCAGCTCGACACCTTCGATCCGAAGCCGGGAACTGAAACAGGTGGCGACACCCGCGCGATCTCCACTTCGGTCTCAGGCATTCAGATTGCGCATCACTTCCCTCGGGTCGCAAAGGTCATGAATGACGTCGCCCTCATTCGATCGATGACCAACAAGGAAGGGAATCACCAACGAGCCACCTACCAGCTTCACACCGGTTACTCGCCATCGGGGACGGTCAAACACCCAAGCCTGGGTTGCGTGATTGGCGCCGAGTTGGGGAACCCCAAGTTTGACCTGCCACACATCGTCAGCATCGGAACCCGGGATTCGGCCCCGGGGCAGGGGGCGGGCATCCTCGGCGTCAAGTACGAGCCGTTCCAAGTCCCCGATCCGCTCAAGCCGCCGCTGAACGTCGCCCTCGCGGTTCCCCCTAACCGGTTCGCTCGCCGTTTAAGTCTCATGCACTCGCTCGAAGTGGCGGGATTCGGCAACTCCGGGGGGCTCGATCGAGTTCAGGAACACCACGACGTTTACAAGCAAACAGCGAACATGGTGATGTCGCCGCACATGCACGCCTTCGATATCGCCAACGAGGACGCTAAGATCAAGGCAAATTATGGCTCGTCTTCTTTCGGTCAGGGTTGTCTGCTCGCCAGACGTTTGGTGGAAGCGGGTGTAACGTTCGTGGAAGTGCGTTCGAGCGGATGGGACAACCACAACAAAGTGAACGACAACGTCGCCCAGAGCGCGGCGGGAGTTGACCCAGGGTTCGCCTCGCTGGTGGCGGACCTGAAATCTCGAGGAATGCTCGACAGGACGTTGGTGATCTGGATGGGGGAGTTCGGGCGTACCCCGAAGATCAACCCCAATGCCGGCCGCGACCACTTCCCCAAGGTCTTCAACGTCGCATTGGCTGGAGGGGGCGTAAGGGGAGGACAAGTGATCGGCTCATCGACCGAAGATGGGTCGGCCGTCAAGGATCACCCGATTTCCGTGGCCGACCTGATGACCAGCTTTTGCCATGGATTGAAGATCAACCCCTCGAAGGAGAATGTCAGCCCACAAGGGCGACCGATCAAGATCGCCGATGGTGGCAAGCTCATCACCGGACTGTTCGGTTAAGCCATGACCGATCCGACAACAAGTGATCGGGGGTGGCCAAGACCGTATTGGCCACGGTTTTGAGCGTTGTCCAGGGTCGTTCAAAGCTATGAACTCGCTCGCTGTCTCAGAGGGCGTGGTTTCCGCCTCAAAAATCAGCCCAAACCGCTGACGATTTGCATCCCCGAAGCGAGGAAAGACGCCGAATTGGATCGGCGGAGGATTACCACCAAAGACGAGTCCTTGGCTTTTGACCAAAAAGGCTTTGGCGACGTAGTCGTGGTGGTCCCGGTATCAAGAGTCGGGTGTAGGAGTCGGGTCGGAGGAACTTGTCGGCATCGGTCCATCGATCGGCTCGCCGTCGTCGTCTTTGGCTTGCCAAAGCTGTTTCAGTTGGCCGAACGACCGAAGCGGTATGCTTCCGGTCAAGGCATCTTTCGACAATGGCGGCGGAGGTGGGAGCGGCTTGGCGGGCTTGGGAGGCACCAACGGAGTTGCGGGACGTTCCGGGGGACGACCTGGACCCGAGCCTCCTCGACCACCAAACCCACCCGACCCGCCTCCGGGACCACCACCACCGAAGCGAGGACCACCTCGATTACCGCTCGAAGCGGGGCGAAAATTGCTTTCTCGACCTCCACTTTGGGCAGCAGGTCGCTCGGGGCGACGCGGCGGTCCGTCCGGCCCGATTCCCTGTGCTGGGGGTGTACCGACCGGCGGTGAGGTTAAGTTCGAGGGTGTGGCCAACTCTCTGCGAGGCCCCCGAGCGGGACCACCACTCGGGCGTCTCTCTCCTCCAGGACCTTCACCCCCTTGGGGGCGGCGCTGGTTGTTTTGACCCTGACCAGGAGCTCCACGCTCGGCTCGGGGACGTTCGGTCCCCGGCTTGACCATCGTCAAGGAAACCCGCTTCCGCTCGCCGTCGACGCCCATGACCCAGATCGTCACGACGTCGCCGACGCTGACGACGTCGTGCGGGCTCTTGATGTAGCGATTGGCCAGTTGGCTGATGTGGACCAAGCCCGAGTCTTTCAAGCCGATGTCGACAAATGCTCCGAAGTCCACCACGTTGAGGACCGTGCCCTTCAACTCCATCCCGGCAACGAGGTCTTCGAGTTTCAGGACGCCCTTCTTGAAGATCGGCTTCGGGAGGTCGTCTCGGGGGTCACGATCGGGGCGGGCGAGCGCTTCGAAGATATCTCGAAGCGTCGGCTCGCCGATCTCCAACTCTTTGGCCAGCGTGGGGATGTCGGCTTCGTCGAGCTTGGCATGAAGCTCGGGCAAACGGTCGCGCTGGCGGACGATCTCCGGGTTGAGGCCAAACGAAGCCATCAGTTTTTCGACAACAGTATAACTTTCGGGGTGGACCCAGGTCCGGTCGAGTGGGTTGTTGCCGCCGACTTTGAGGAATCCGGCCGCCTGCGTGTAGGTTGAAGGGCCGACACCCTCGACTTCGAGGAGTTGCGCCCGGTCGGTGAACGGCCCTTTCTGTGCCCGACGCTCGACAACCCGACGCGCGGTGAGTTGATTCAACCCCGAGACGTGGCGAAGGAGCGGAATGCTCGCGGTGTTCAGGTCGACGCCGACGAAGTTCACGCAACTGGCGATCACCCCTTCGAGCGAATCTTTAAGCTGCTTGGGATTCACATCATGTTGATAAAGACCGACGCCGATGTTTTGTGGCTCGATTTTCACCAACTCAGCGAGCGGATCGAGCAAGCGGCGACCGATCGAGATGGTGCCGCGGACCTTGTCGTCGAACTCGGGGAACTCTTCTCGACCGACCGGGCTGACCGAGTAAACGCTCGCCCCTGCCTCATTGACGATCACATAGGCCAGTTGAGCCAGTTGAGCATCGGCTTGGTGCGGGCGGGGTGGGGGGGGGGGACCTTTGGGTTTTTGCGGTCGGTTTCCGCCATCTCCTTTTCCTGACCTGGGATTGCCGGATTTCGCGCGCGGCCCCGTCCGATTTCCTCGCGCTTCCCCTACCGTCTGTCCAGCCTTCTCGGCGTCGGCTTTGTCCGACTCCCGGACCGGCCCATCCGCGCTTGCCGACGAGGTATCGTCCGCCGTACCGGGCGAGGTCGAAGTATCAGCTTGGGTAGGGGGTTCGGTGGTGGGAGAATCAGGCTCGCCGCTCTCGACCGATGCCTCGGGGTGAGCGGGTTGGGCGCTCGGTTCGGTCGGGCTGGCGAGCTCGGCTTCGACCGCCGCTGCTGGTTCCGCCGATTTCGGTCCGTGTTCGGTCGAACCGGTTTCACCCTCGGGCGATCCTCCCGAAATCGGCGGCATCGACTCGACGGGTTCAGGTTCGAGATCGAGAACAGGCTCGGATTCCGGCTCGACCGATGAGGGTTCCACGATCGTCGGGGCGGCGAGATCCTCGGCATGGTGCTCTGAGATTAGTGATTGAGTGGTCACCGACGAGTGGTCGGCGGAAGTTTCTTGAACCGAAGTAGACTCGGAGGATTCGCCGTTGTCTGTCGGAATCGGTGAGGCTTCGGCCGCTCTCGCCGCTTCGGCGGCCAGTTCCGGGTTGTTGTGGAAGTGAGTCCCTTCGGAGATGATCTCGGCAATCAATTCTTCGGTTTCCCGACACGCGGTCCCATTCCCGATGGCGACGACGCCAACCTGATGTTTGCCGACAAGGTCCTTCAAAAAAACCTTGGCCTCGTGCCTTCGGTTTTGCGGAGGGTGGGGGTGGATCACGCCATGATCGAGCAACTCGCCATTCGTTCCCAGGACCGCGACTTTGCAACCGTTTCGGAACCCGGGATCGATCGCCATCACGACTTGCTTGGGGATCGGCGGTTGGAGGAGCAAGCTCCTGAGATTCCGGGCGAACACGTCGACCGCATGGCGTTCGGCCATCTCGGTCATGTCGCGGCGGACCTCGCGCTCCATGCTTGGCAAGAGGAGGCGGTCCAAGGCGTCGAGCGCCGACTTCCGAAAGAATTCCGCCTGCGGGTGGCCTTCGAGCGGGAGTTGCGAGTTGGTTGCCGCTTCGAGCTCGGGCCGGGAGACTTCGAGTTTGACCTTGAGCGGGCCTTCTTTGTCACCTCGATTGATCGCCAGGACGCGGTGCGGCGGGATGTTGGCGACGGGTTCGGAATACTCGAAATAGTCGCGATATTCCAGTCCCTCGCCTTCGGGGATGTCGGCCTTGGAGGTCACAATCTTGCCCGTCTTCCAGACGACCCGACGAACGGCGTCACGAACGATGGCGAGTTCATTGATCGCTTCGGCGAGGATGTGGCCGACCCCTTCGAGCACCTTGTCGGTCGACTCGATCTCTTTCTCGGCGTTCACGAACTCCTGGGCCGAAGCGTTCAGATCGATCAGGGTGTCGTCGTGATTCCAGATTCGAAGCGCGAGCGGTTCCAACCCTTTGTCGCGGGCGTCCGACGCCTTGGTCTTCTTTTTGGGCTTGAACGGCAGATACAAGTCTTCCAACCGCTTCGCATTGTCGGCGGCCTTGATGGCCGTCGCGAGTTCTTCCGAGAGTTTTCCTTGAGCTTCGATCGCTTTGAGGATCGTTTCCTTACGTTCTCCAAGCTCTCGAAGCCTCGCGACCCGTGATTGAATTTCCCGGATTGCCACTTCATTCAGGTTGCCGGTCCGCTCCTTGCGGTATCGGGTGATGAACGGCACCGTATTGCCCTCGTCGAGCAACTGAACGACGCTCTCCACCTGAACGCGCCGAATCTGAAGGTCCTGCGCGATTCGTCCCAGGTCGACCTGAATTGGACTGTCCATGGCATGGTTCCCGGAAAGGGAGAACGGCGACGACACGACGGGGTCCGCCACCCCGGGTAGGGTCGCGAAACAAGCGCGGATCAACCCAGATCAATCGAAAAAATGATCCGACCGCACACTTTATGGCATGCGATCGGACCTGTCAAGAATCCAGGGCACTGGCTGGACTTCCCGAACCAGACTCCCCATCGAGAGTTCGGTAAATTGGGAATCGTGGCTAGATAGGTAAGGAGGTCTGCTCGACCTGACTTTTCAATCAAAGTAGAAACACCCGTTCACGGCTGGAGGACCACTTTCATGCAAGCATCCTGGTCGCTGTGGAAGGTCGAGTAGCCATAAGCCGCGTCGTCGAGCTTGAGACGGTGCGTGATGATCACGGTAGGGTCGATCTGGCCTTTTTGGATTCGTTCCATGAGCGGCTTGAGGTAGCGATGGACATGGGTCTGGCCCATCCGGAAGGTCAATCCTTTGGAGAACGCGGCCCCAAGGGGAAATTTGTCGGGCAGCCCGCCGTACACTCCAGGGATGGATACTACCCCACCCTTCCGGCAAGCTTGAATCGCTTGACGCACGGTGGTGATCCGATCAGTGGTCATCCCAAGCTTGGCCTTGACTTGATCGTAAGCCGCGCCGATGGTGTGACCGTGGGCTTCAAGGCCAACGGCATCGATGCAAGCATCGGCACCCCGACCCCCGGTCATCTCGAGGATCTCGTCGAACACCGTTTCCGAAGTGAAATCGATCGTCTCGGCCCCTGCGAGTTCGGCCATACGGAGGCGGCTGGCAATCCGGTCGATCGCGATCACTCGCTCAGCTCCGAGCAAAAAAGCGCTCCTGATCGCAAACTGGCCGACCGGCCCACAACCCCAGATCGCGACGGTATCCCCGCTCTGGATGTCGCAATTTTCCGCCGCCATGTAGCCGGTCGGGAAGATGTCGGTGAGGAACAAGACCTGCTCATCCGTCAATCCTTCGGCAACCTTCAAAGGGCCGACATCGGCGAACGGCACCCGGGCATACTCCGCTTGCCCACCGGCGTATCCGCCGAACATGTGAGAATAACCGAACAAAGCCGCCGCCGATTGGCCATAAGCCGCTTCGGCCATCCAGGCATTGGGGTTTGAGTTATCGCAGCAAGACCAGAGTTCTTTCTTGCAAAAGAAACAATGACCGCAAGCGATGGCGAACGGGACGACCACTCGGTCGCCAACCTTGAGGTTCTTGACGCTCGACCCCAGTTCGACCACCTCGCCCATAAACTCATGGCCGAGAATATCTCCTTTCTCCATCGTCGGGATGTAGCCATCGTAAAGGTGGAGGTCGGAACCGCAAATTGCCGTGCTCGTGACCTTGATGATGGCGTCGCGATGGTTGAGGATCTTCGGGTCGGGAACCGACTCGACCCGAACCTTGCCTTTGCCTTCCCAGCAAACCGCTTTCATCGAGGAGCAACCTTTGGTGTGAGGAGGATCAAGTCGAAGCCATCGGCTGGAAGCCGATTAAACGCGGCCAGAGGATTGCCCCTCCGTCGTGGCGAGTTCGCCAGCTTCCATGAGCTGCTTGAAGTGGCGAAGATTTTCCTTGGACATGCCGTCGGGGTCCTGACCGAGCATCTTGGCGACCGCCACGCCGAGCATACCCGCCGGCGGCTCGTAGTTGACTTCGAGAGTGACCTTGGTGCCTCGGCCCCCCGTCGCGGGTTCAAAATGGACCGAACCGGCATTATTGACGTCGGCTCCCGGGAGCGACTTCCAGGCGAACATCCGGCCCGGATCATCGTTGATCGTTTCCGAGTCCCACTCGAAGGTCTTGCCGAAAGGCCCTTCGGAAACCCAGTGCGACGTCTTATCGCCCGTTTTCTTGACCGATCGGATATTGGTCATGAATTTCGGCGAGTTCTCGACGTCCCGCCAGTAATCATAAAGCTCTCTGGCGGGTCGATCGATGACGGTCACATGTTTGATCAAGCGCCCTTGGTGGATATGCTCGTTGGTATCGCTACGATGCTTGTCCGAAGTATCGACGTTCAAAGCCCGATAGGTGGCGCAATGGCCGGTCACTCCTCGGTAGATCATCCCGCCACCAAAAAGAGCGAGCGCGATGCCCGGAAGCGACCGGCTTCTCAATCCCTGAGCGATGAATAAAGTTCCACCGATTGCCGAAGCCCAGCGCTCGATGTCTCCGACGTTGACGATGTTAAGAACGGGATGCGAATCTTCGCGTTCCTGGATAGCCGACACGGAAAATCGAGGAGTTCGAGCGATGCTCATCGTGGGTTTTCCTCAAAGTTGATATTCGAGATGACGATCCCAACAGAAGATGCATAACTGATGCCGTAATCAGGAAACGACCGCGAGCTTTTTCCCCAGGTCGCCCATCGGTCGATGGAGCGTCTCATGGAAAAAGCTCGTGGCAGTCGTCAACGGTGGCCCGTGAGACGAAGTCTAACTCAACCGCCCCGGCTTCCCTGGAAGAAGAAGGGCCAATAGTCGGGGCCAGGACCGGGGGCGAACGAGTCGAGGTCGTAGATCGGAACGTAGTTCCCTCGGTCGTAATACATTCCGACCGGCTTACGCTGGTTCACGAGTTGTTGGAGCCCCCGAAGATAAGACGGTCGCCAGGATCTGCTTTCCGGGGTGATTGTGCTTCGACCGGGTGATCCATAGAAGAAGGGATAAACCGAAGCGGTGTCTTTGGCGGGAAGCCTGACTCCGTAGAGGCCACCATTGTAAAAGGTGTTTGAGTCGTCCACCTTGGCATAGTCGCCATAGCGAGACCCGTAGAAATTATCGCGTTGGGGATCTTCAGGAAGGTTGCTCTTGGGTGGCCTGGTCCGCTGAAGTAAACCGCTACGCTCTTGAATGTTCGGGATTCGAGGTTGGGGAATCTGAGCGTCGGCGACGGACCCAAGATACGTCGCAAACAGCCCCCAAACCATTACATGGGAGAGCAGACGAAATCCTATCAGCCCTCGGCAGATTCGCATCACAACCTCCATGTCGGACGCGACCGGATGCAGCCCGATGATCTCGGGCTGCACTCGGTCTGGGATTGATTTTTGGCGCAAGGGCCAACCCTCCTACCTCATCGGCTCGAAGGGGCTGAGCTCAATCAATATTCGCTGGGCGTATAGGGCGGGAACGCCAAGAAGTCGCGAGGAGATCGGGTCGTGATAGTGTAGGGGACGTAGCCGGGGGTCAGTGGCACGGGACCGCCTGCTCCCACGAAGTACTTGATATTGCCCTTGCCGTGGTGGAGCAACCCGGCCAATTTGCCTTTCAACTGGCTGCCAGCCCCACCAAGACCACACTTACCGCAACCTCGACCACCGCAAGCATCGCAACCATTTCCAGCTTCGGCGCCGCTGGATCTTCCGTGCAGACCGAACCGGCCGCACTTACCGCAACCCTTTCCACCGCAGGAATCGCAAGGATCGACTCCACCTCGATGAAGAAGCCCGCCAAACCCACACTTGCCACAACCTTTGCCGACACAACCATCACAAAGCATGGTCTGCCCGCCGGTGAAACCAGTGGCGGGATCGAGGACTTGAGTCGAGGCGATCGAGTCAGAGGTTATCACAGGCGCCCGGCCCTGGCTGGATACGGCCATGTGAATGGGGTCACCGATGCTGCTCGACTGACAAAGCCCGCAGCCTTGATTTTTGCAAAGGCCACAATCCTTCAGGCGACGAGCAGAACCATGCCCCGCACCACAACCAGGGCCACCGCAGGCATTCCCATTCATCCCGCAACCATGACCGAAGAGCCCGTGCCCGCATTTGCCGCCCGACCCCGATCCTCCGCAATTTTTGCAACCTTTTCCGCCCAGACCTTGACCCAGTCCTCCGTGGTGGAGAAAACCGAAGTGGCTGGCCTTCGGGTAGAACTGGTCGAACAACCCATCTTTCGCATAATGACCCCAGGGAACGGGAGGCGCGAAGTAAGGTTGTCCCGTGTTCAGATCTTGGGCAAGAACTTCCCGGGGAATCGTCTTGACGAAACCATCCGGCAAGGCATTTTCGCCGACAACCAACGCCGTGAACAAGGTGGCCGTCAGAGTCACCCCTCGCAGTAGACCGAAGCGCATCGTCACTCCCTTTGTCGTTTGACGCGAGAATCCCTCCTGGAATGTCGGTAATTTTGCGAGCGGTGGCGTTCTTGTGACTTCCTGCTCACTCGAAACACCATCATCGTCAGCCGAGAGAGCGATGAAATCTGCTGCGGAACCCTCCCGCCAGCAGACATCCGATCGCCTCAAGCTCCCTGCTACCGTGGGTTATCATCGGATGATCGCGGTTTGGGCTGGAGGCAAAGTCAAACGGCCTCCCACTTCAGTCGCGAAGCGAGAGGCCGTCGAGGATTTCAAGATCTTCTGCTCATTTGATCAGCGATTGCCGTAGACCATCGAGGCCGGGATCTCGTTGATCGTAGTCCCCTCACTGTTATAGGGAATCGACGCGTGAGCTTGAGACTTCTTTTTGTTCCGTTCTTCACGCCATTCCGATGCGACACCTGCATAGCCGAAGATGTGGCCGAGCACATGAGGGTTCGCGGAACTCGTCGACTTATGCTGGTACGGGGCCGGGCTGGCACCCGACGCGGCGAGGGCATGGCCCGGCTGCATTGAGCTGGCCGACGGAATGCTCGAAGGCGCGACCGGAGCCATTCCAGGCTGGGCGTAGTTGGTTTGCATGACCCCAATTGGGGTCGGCTCGGGGCCGGTCGAGGGGTCATAAACCGCCGCGACCGGGGTCATTTGAGCAACCTGATTCATACCAGATGCGGACGGCCGAGCAGTCGGCTGGTTGCTGACCATCGCCCGCCCAGGCACTTCGGCCGAAGGTGCTGGAGATGGAGCACCCATCGTGACGGTGCCGGGCATCTCGAGCAACGCCTGGCAAGTCGGGCAAACACCGTTTTTCGAGTGAGCGCAGGCGACGATTCGACCGGTCGGCGGCGTCATCTGCACGTTCTTGGCCCGGTGGGCGGGCATCATTCCAAATTTCTTCGAGTGGCGAGCTGGAGACTGCGCCGGGATCGAAGCTGGGGCCGCGACGGGTGCTGGAGCCAGTTGGGCAATCACTGGCTTACCGTCGAGTCCCATCACCATCACGTTGGTGGTGGGCGGAGCATAACCCGCCGAGGCGGCGTTTTGAGCGAGGGCGATGGCCGGTGTGAAGACCGCCGACAACCCCAACAAAGTCAAGCCGGGTCGAATGAAAGAACGCATACGGGAACTCCTTTCCCTGCAACGCTTCCGAGGTGAATCGGTCAAACCGCGATGACCAGATCATCAGCCTCGAACCGTTTTCCTACGAACCATTCCGATGTCCTTGAGGAGAATGCCGATCGGCATGGTCAGATCGCGATAGGGTTTCACCTTCCCCTCAAACCCGAAGTTGGACCATTTTTTGTTGGCAAATGATTCGGGTTCGAGGCTTCCATCGGCAATCCTACCTGCGATCCAAAAGACTGATCAAGGGCGCCTCCGGCAACCCAGCCTCAGCCGCGTGAGGTGATCAGCCCCTCAGGGACCCGTGTCTTTATCAGGATCGACCAGAGTAAGCCGCGGCTTGCACAAAATCGCGCGAACTTTGCTAATCGCCAATTTCTGATTTGAGTTTGATGACAAATCCTATTTCCCAAGCCACTATTTTCCGATAGATCCATCTTCCTTAGGAGTTACGCAGTTGGTCGAATTTTGTACAGAGGTTTTGAGCGATACGTCCGAATCGCTTCTCGGACGATTTGGGCCTTTGCCTCGTACCAACTGACCCCGGTGGTGTAGAAGTGCCACGACA
>JAABUX010000627.1_pt1 | contig 58651 bp, 48 predicted proteins | sample 5561851 | NCBI WGS metagenome assembly JAABUX01 (sample SAMN10711883, study PRJNA513361) | rock metagenome | isolation source: Antarctica rocks | place: Antarctica: Victoria Land, Richard Nunatak red sandstone | collected 2016-01-03
TAGAAATCGGTTAGGGTTCGAGCCGCATTTCATTTAGAAATAGAAAATCAAATGAAATGCGATTAAAATTTTAGTACCATTTAAATGAAATGCGGTCACAGTTCATTTATCCCTATAGGATAGCTTTACTTTAAATAAACTCTACTATAGATTTAAGGTAGATAATATTATAGATATACTTACTACTAGATATATACTTATAAAAGCCTTTAATAAGTTATAACTTATTAAGTATAAAGAAGTAGAAGACTATATATTATTTACTAATACTATAATAAAAGCGTATTATAATTATAAATATAAGGAATTAAATCTTATAACTAATAATAAAGTTTTTCTCTACTTATACTATAAATATAAAATCCCTAGTATTACTAATTACAAATTATCTTAGTAATAAGTAGGACTATTCTAAGTACTATATAAAATTAGTTTACTTACTTATAAGTTAGACTTTCCTTCTACTATATATATCTAGCTAGTTATTTTAATTATATAACTAGAATTAAAGATACTAGGCCTAGACCCTTATAAAAGGGCGTTTAATTAAATAAACCCTTCTATTACTATAAAAGATAGTATAGTATATAATAATAAATATAAAATTAAATAACTAATTAATAGGTATATTAGCTAGGGTAAAACCTAATATCTTATTAAGTAGGCTAGATATAATAACTAGGATAATACCTAGTATAACTTAGAGGATCTTAGTAAGGCTAGTAATATAATAAAGGCTTATAAGGATAAGTATTAAAGACTTTAATAGTTAGTTAATATTACTTCTACTTTTACTTTTATAATACTAATAAGGATATTAGTCTTATTTATTTTTAAGGTATATTAATATAATTAATAGCTTATTACTTATTTATAAAAGCCTTTTATAAACTATAAAAGTAGTCTTTAATAGAATCCTTAATAGCTAATTAATTAATTTATATAAACTAGATAGAGTACTTATTAATTAATCTTATCTCTATTCTATATTATAATATAGTAAAGCCTTATATATAAGCCTAGTTTTATAATTATAATTAGATATCTTCTTTATTAGTAAAAACTTTATAATTATAAAGGGATACTTATAAGAAGTAGGAAATATAATAAAAGTATAAGCCTTCTTATTAGTAATATCTTTAATATATAATAATTATAATAATTATAAGTCTTAATATAATAAGAGAGAATAGAAGTAATAATAGAATAAGAGATTATAAGATAATAGTACTAATAAGTAACTCTTAAAGCCTAATCTAATATTATATTAATACTAAACTATTATAAGTAATAAGTTTCTCTTTATAAAAGATATAGTAAATAATTATTTAAAGTTATTTTATAATTACTATTAATATTATTTAGCTATTAGAGTAGTATATAAATATTTTATAAGTATAAAATTCTAACTTATAATTCTTAATATCTTCTTATTATAATAGAAAATATAGGAATTAAGATCTTAAACTTATTTATTAATTAATTATAAGTACTTTAATTACCTTTCTAGAACTAGTATAAATATTAAAACTCTAATATTTCTTTATATTCTACTTATTATAACTTTAATACTAATATAACTATTTAAGTAGTTATTCTACTTAAAGACCTCTAGTAACCTACTTCTCTAGTCTTTAAAGAAGTCTTTTAAGAATTTACTCTCTAGCCTCTCTTTAAATATAATTAAAGTACTTATTACTAGTATACTTAATAGGAGACTAATATAATAGATAATACTAAGTATTAACTACTTATTTAATAAGACTTATATTATATACCCCTATTATAATATACTATTATAGAAAAATAAATATAGTAACTTAAAGGATAGTTAATAGTTATATTATAATAGTAAGAAGAATTATTAACTATCTTCTAACTAGTTATATAATATAAGCTAGTTAATATTAACTTATTACTTAAAGGGCTTTAAAAGGAGGTAGAGTTTAAGATATAATTTATTAATAAATTACTTAGTAATATAAATAATAATATTATTAATAGATAGTTTATATAAAGGAGGATTATATATAATAAAGAATTTTTAAATAATATTATTAGTTATAATAACTATCTATTCTTTACTAGTAAGGGTATAATTAATATTAATACTTATATTAATTAAATTACCTTCTAGATTTAAGAGTCTATTTATTATCTAATAAATCCTCTTATTACTAATAATAGACTTAAGCTAAAATCTATCTAGATTTATATACTAGATAGTATATAAGAGTAACTAGATATTTACTATTAATATTTTAATAATTAAAATTAAAATACTCTTACTTCTATTTAATATATCTTCTAGTCTATTAACTTATATATCTAAGAATTTAAATCCTATTATAACTACTTTAAAGAGGATAAATTATAATATTCTATTAATACTATAAGTATTTATATCTAATAGCTAAATCTTAAATAATAGAATAAGAGTACTTATAATTACTCTACTTTTATAGAAGTAGCTTATATTATAATAAATCTTAATAATATTATAAGAGGTTAGATTTAATAGAATATATATATTAAAACTATTAAGGGGGGCTTTATATTAATTCCTAATTAATATCCTTCTTATATAATCCTTTAATATCTACTTCTATTTTTATTTAGTAAATAGTTATAATATAACTACTTTCTATTAGCTAGCTATTAACTTCTAGGTAACTATCTACTATATATATTATAATAGAACTATATTACTAGTATACTTATCTAGTATATTATAATTAGTAGTAATAATAAATTAGAGTAAGAAGAGGGTAGTAACTTTAAGTAGAAACTAGACTAGTATATTACTAGTAAGTATATATCTTAGGGTTATAATAGGTCTTAATAAGTAATAAGATAATAATTTTATATAAAATAGATATAAGTAAGACTATTTAATATATTTCCCTAATTATTTTCTAGACTTAAATCTACTTAGTTATAAATAGTTCTAAATAATTTAGATATTTATTAGAAGATATTTAATATAATTTAAATAATTAGTTAATTAATATCTAGATCTAGTTTAATTTCTTTAATTATACTATTAATAGTAGATATCTATTTAACTATTAAGCTACTAATATCTAGATATTAATAGAGCTTAATAACTTAAATTAGTATTATTAGAATTAATAGACTATTTAAGTAGACTACTACTCTAGTCTAATAGATAGACTTAGTATTAATCTAGATATCTTACTTAAATATATTAGTAGTAAGGTAACTATCCTTTTATTAATAATACTAGAAAGCTTATATATTATAAAAGTAAGAATATAAGATATTATAATAATAGTCTAAAAAAAGGATAAATCTAAATTTTTTATTACCTTTATATATAATTCTAAGTAGCTTAATATTTAAAGCTTACTAGTATCTAATTAGATATTAAAGTACTATTATAATCTAATTACTTATATTTATAATTAAAAGCTTTAGAAGCTAATAAAAGATCTTCTTAAGTAATATATCTTTAGTATTTATATAACCTACTATTATATTATTAAGTTTTAGAAGTAAGATCTCTTATATACTTATATTCTCCTTATTATATAAAAAGAGGATTAGATCTAGATAGTTAGTAATATTAATAGCCTTATTTAAGTATTTATCCCCTTTTAATAGAATAATAATATATTATAAGAGTTAGTCTTATAATATATAATTTATAATTACTATACTAGTATTCCTAGTAATAAATATTTTAATTAGAAGAAGAATTATTATAATAAGGCTTTTCTAAAGGATTTTTACTAAGAGATATCTTTTATATTTAATAGGAGTTATCTTCTTTATAAGTATCTAGTTAATCTACTTAAATCTAATTCCTCTATTAATAATAGGTAGGTTATCTCTTATAACTTATATCTATTAAAGAAATATAGTACTTATATTAATATTAATATTTATAACTCTATTAAGTCTATTTTCTATCTATATAAATATATTTATAAGGGACTTAATTAGATTAATATCTCCTTTACTAGGAATTATATATATAATAATAATAATCCTACTTCTAATAGCTAGTTATAATAATAAGGGTATTTAATAAATAAGATTATAGAGTTCTAGTCTACTTACTAGATTAGGTCTATTAAAGCTATTTAAAAGATACTCTTATTTAATATAAGTATTATAAAGTCTTATATAAAGTATTTATAAATCTACCTTTTAAATTAATAGTATATCCTTTTTAAGCTAGCTAATAACTAGGCTATTAATAAGACTATTAAATAAAAGCTAATAGATAGTAATAAGCTTTATAAGATTATATTAATAGAGTTTTTTTAATATAAACTATCTTATTAAAGAAGCTTATAATAATAGTTAGCTATTATTAAACTAACTATTAAGTCGGATTTTAGTACTATAAATTAGTACTAACCCGAATACTTAGTACTAGTTTAAGTACCGACCCGAATACTTAGTACCTACTTCTAGTACCGACCTGAAAAGCCCTTAGTACCTTAGCGAGTCGGGTTAGACCGACCCGACTCGCCAAGGTACCGCCAAGACGCCAAGCCCCTAAAAAAATAGTAAGGGACACTAGATTTTTTCTAGAATTACCCCTATTCTAAATTTAGATTTTTTTTTAATTAGAATTTAAATACCCCCCTTAATTCCCTAGGGATATGTATTACCTTTTTATATTACCTTATTTACTTTTTAGAATTACCTAGGTAATAATAATAATAATAATTAATAATATAGTAGTAAATCCTATATATAGTAAGAAATATTACTATAAATAGAAAATATTACTAATATTATATTCTTTATCTTTATAGGGTTATATATTACTTTTTTATACTACCTTATTTACTTTTAAGAATTCCCTAGGTAATAATAATAGAAAAAAATAGAAAAAAAAATAGAAAGTATAGTAAGAAATACTACTAAAAATAGAAAATATTACTATAGAAAAAAGTCTTAGCGAGTCGGGTTAATACTTCGGGTTAATACTTAGTACTACCCCTTAGTATTAACTCGAATACTCGGTACTAACTATTAGTACCGACTTAAATACTTAGGCTAGGAATTTAGTATTAACTCGCTAAGAGTTAAGTTAGATACTTAACTCGAGTTTAAAGTACTAACCCGACGCGGTTAGTCTAGCTATTACCTTTTATAAAATAGAATAGGAAATATCTAACTATTATAAGAGATCTACTTAACTATTTATATATAGATTTTCCTAAGTTCTTTATATAGAATAAAAGAAATAAATAATAGAAAATTTATAAAAAGGAGGAGACTCTTAAGTATATTAATTTTATTAGTTTAAAAATAAAGGATCTCTATTATTATTAACTACTCCTCTATTATATTAAAGGGGCTATATTATTTAATAACTTCTAGATTATAAATAGCTAGCTAATAGAATAGAAGGAGGCTTATATAAAGCTTAAGTTAATTAAAAATAATAGATATATTAATAAGATCCTTAATAAGAGAAAGGATTTTTAAAGAGGTTATAAGTTAAGAAGTCTTTTTATATTAATATTAATTAAACTCTAATCTATTAATACCCTTATCTTATAAAATAAGTATAAGGAGTATATCTTAAATAACTACTTATACCTCTTATAATAGGATTTTTTAATACTTTAAATCCTAGATAATTATTATAAGTATTAGTTATTTATTAAATAGTATACTCTTTATCTAATTAATAGCTAATTAGAATATTAATTAACTCTTAAATATACTAAGAATCTAGCTTAATATAACCTATTTATTCTAACTATTCTATTTAATAATTTTAATAATATTTTAAATAGACTTATATAAGAAGAAATATCTTATTAAATTACCTTTAATAAGGTTAAAGTCTTATAAAATAAGTTAAATACTAACTAATACTATACTACTAATTAGATTATTACTACTATTAATACTAATATTAATAATAAATTTAGTACTTTAAGTATACTATTCTTCTTTAATAGTACTAGGGGAACTAGTAAGATAATAGTATAAAATACTATTATAAAAAGGTTATATTCCTAGTAAAAGATTACTTTAATAGTAGTATCTTCTAGTATTATATTAATACTATTATAAGGAGGTTAAACTACTTACTTATAATTTAAAATATCTTTAAACTTTAATACTACCTCTTTATATAAGATTAAGAAGGGGATTAATCTTACTAAGTTAATTAAATAAGCTTATATTATCTTTTAAGATAAGTCTCTTATATAAAGTTAATATAATATAGAAGTTATTAGTTATAACCTTTAAAATATCTATAGTAATAACTAGGCTTATTTTAAGGGTAAGGTAGTCTACTTTTATAAGGACTTCTAATAAATACTTCTAGTTATTCTAAGAGGATCTAGTAGCTAGATTATTAAGGTATATCTTTAAAAGGCTTATTTCTAGAATAAGGTTATATATTTAAATCTTACTATTAATAAGTAACTTAAAAATCCTAATCTAATAGATATTATATATTATAAAATAAGACTTTTTATAAGTAATCTCCTTACTATTAGTAATAGTATTAATATCTAGAAAAGCCCTACTACTAATAAAGATATATTATATTAGAAATATAGTTATATTCTAAGAAATACTATTAATAATTTAATTAAGAATATCTATACTAATATTAGAATAAATATCTCTTAAAGAGTTTATCTATTAGAATAGATTATTCTTACTATTACTAATAAAGATATTACTAGTATTAATACTAAGATAATATTATATATCCCTAGTAATATAATTATATACTAGAGTATTAATTATATTATATTAGAAGAAGATAATAAACTCTTTTCTCTTAAGTACTTTTATAAGTTTTATAAATCCTTTCTACTATCTTATAAGTTATATATTAAGCTAGGTATACTAGTTATACTATTAAAGAACTTTAATCTATTATATTTATATAATAGGACTTAATTATAAGTAATAAGATATAATAACTATATCTTTAAAGAGGAGATTATAAGTAGTACTTATAATAGTAAAAAGGTAATACTATTTAAGATACTATTATAATTTAAAGAGAATAATAGGTAGATTCCTACCCCTTTTATTTATAAGTAGTACTATATTTAACTAGTATTTATTATAACTATTAATAAATTATAAGGCTAATTAATAAAGTATATAAGTATTAACTTATAAACTAGGCCTACTTTTAGTTATAACTAGTTATATATAACTCTATTACAAGTAATAAGATATAGAAACCTCTTTATTATTAGACTTAAAACTCTTAAATATATATCTAGTTAAATAATAAGAAATATTATATATAAGTAGATACTATTAGATAATAAGTAAACTACTCTAATATATTAATTATAACTTATTATTAATACCTAGATTCTATTAATAGCTACTTAGTAGCTTATAAGAATATTAATTATAATATTAAAAGTATAAAAATAGCTTAATAATATACTTAGTTATATAGTTATATCTTTATATTAAACTATAATATTAGACTTTCTAATAATAAAAATAAGCTATTCTACTATTTAATTTATTAAATACTACTAGTTAAACTTTAAAGTACTAGATAAATACTAAATTATACTAACTCTTATATTTAATAGATTCCTTTATATTAATATAATAAATCTAGTAGAACTATTAATACTTATTATAAGAGTATAAGAGATATATTATAATATAAGAGATATAATAATTTAAGAATTATATTAAATAGTCTAGTAGTATAAAAGTTATTAGTAGAATAGAATATTATTATACTAGATATCTTATAATTAATTAGATACCTAGTAGATAGTATTAGTCTTTTAATACTTCTATCTTAATAATAATAATATCTTTTTCTAATAATAACTAATATAATAAGTTATCTAATAATAGTATACTTAGTTATATTCTATTAGTTTTAAATAGTAATATTATAGTAGAGTTATAATATAAGTAGGCTTAATAACTATTTATTAATACTTTAATACTAGATAACTATTATAAAATATCCCTTTAATTTAAAACTAATATTTTTAGTAATATTTACCTTATAATCCTTATAATACTTAAGGAGGGTCTTAGTATTTATAAAAGTTTATATAAATATCTATTATATTTATACTTAAATTTACCTTATAACTACTATTACTTATTAAGGAATAAAAGAATTATACTTTTAAGTATACTTTTCTTATATAAAAATCTTGAATTTTTATAAGTATTTTCTAGTATAATTATAATACTATTTAGAAATCTTATAAAAAGCTTTATTTAAAGTTATAAATCTATTAATTATACTTTATTTATATATTCTTATAAAATTACTATTATATAATCTTACTATTATACTTAATTAAAAATATACTACTTATTTCTCTATAAATCCTACTAAGTTATAGGGTTAATAAAATTTAACTATTAGAACTTAAAGTTATATAATAGCTACTTCTATTATATTATAATAAATAATTATATTAATAGTAGAAATATATATTATAAAGTAGTATATATATATAATATTAGTATTTAAATAATACTAATTAGTAATAGTACCTAGTAGTTATATTAGTAAGTATATATTATATTATATAAACTACTACCTTATAAATATAACTAGAAGGACTATTTAAAGAAACTATCTTAGATAGAGTTAGCTTATTATATATAAGTAACTTATAATTAAAATATAAGGTATTTATATAGAATTAGTTATAATAGATACTAAATATATAGACTAACTATTTTTTTAGTACTTAAGGGTTATTTTTAGTATTAACTTAAATTACTAAACTACTTATAACTAGCTTATACCCTATATAGGTTTAGTATTATATAACTTTATAAATTCGATTCTAAATTTAATTCCTTGTAATTAGTCTATAAATATATTAATATTAATAAATAATAATCTATTACTATATAAGAAAAGGATCTAGTTAAAAGGGTTATATTAAATAATAACTAGTAGTAGTTATTAATAGTACTTTATAACTAATTACTATATAAGTATTATAACTTCTTCTAGTATCTTAGTATCTAGCTTTAAGTTAACTTACTACTAAGTATTTAATAAAAGTATAAGATCTATATATTTCTTAAGGTTTTATAGTATAAATTACTAGAGTTATAGAAGTATATTAGTATTTAAAACTATCTTCCTTAAGGTATATAATATTCTTTCTACTAATTACTTTTTAAATTCTCTTAACTAATTTAATAAAGTAATTAAGGAGCTAGATATTAATAGCCTTTATAAAAGTTATATTTCTAAAGTATTATTTTAATTTAAGAATATAAGAGTATATACTACTATTTTAAATATTATTATACTATTAGAATAAAGTATCTCTAAGTAAAGATTATTTAAATTATAATTATATTAACTTATACAAGTACTTAAATAGCTATTAAAATTAGATTATAGTAATTTAAATAGTCTTAGAGATATATTTCCCTTAATAAAAGCTTTATAATTAGAAGTTATTACTTTAATAATCTTATAACTCTTTAAGCTTACTTTTATAACTTTAAGTATCTCTTTAAAATATACTAATAATAGGACTATATATCCTTATCCTTTATACTAATATTTCTAAATATCTCTTTATAAGATTCTCTAGGTATCCTTAGAAATTTAATAATAGGAATAATATTATACTTATTATTATAAGTAGATATTAGTATTATATAAATACCTTTAAATATATATACTTTAATATTTAATTATTATCTTATAATATAAGAAATCTTTTATCTCCTATCCTTTCTAGTATTATAGTTTAAATTCCCCTTTCTACTAGTTATAAAAGGTATCTTAAACTTAGTATTAAAAGGTATTTCTTAATCTTATAATATATATTATTATATTTTAAGACTCCTTTACTATAAGTAATAAGGTATTACTATTCTATCTATCTTATCTTCTAATACTAAATAAGGATATTATAATTAAGCTATTACTTTTAATAACTTAAATACCTAGTACTAATAATATCTTTAAAGACTACTAAAGTTATATATAATATAACTTTAAATATTTTATACTTATACTAAATCCTCTTTATTTCCATCTATTAGAATATATCTATATAAGTATAAACTCTAAAGCTCTTTATATATAAATACTAACTAATATAGATAGTAAAATCTTCTTATATTAAAGTAATCCTTAACTTAAGGCTATTATACTAATAATTCTTAGAAAGAATAGGAAGTAGATAATTAATACCTTCTTTAAGGTCTAGTAAAGGTTAGAGTATAAGGCCCTTAGTAAAAATCTACTACCCTACTACCCCTAGTATATACCTAATAACTTACCTAGAATTATATTATTAACCTATTTCCTAAAACCCTTCCTTTCCCTTTATTATTCCCTCTCCCTCTTCTATCTCAAGTCCTCTAATATACTCTACCTCTTAATCCTATAAACCTATACCTATATTTAGTCTTCTAAGAACTATAAGTATAGCTAGTAGCTTCCTTAAGCCTAGTATCTTACCTCTCCTTCCCCTTTTCTTCTTAATCGCGTACTTACAGCCTTACTATTTATAATAAGAAGATAAGAGCTATTCTAAACCTACTTTCTAATAGGACTAGAAGTAAAGATTCTTAGAATATTAAATCTAGGTTTTTATTCTTTAATATAAAGGATCTAGCTAGGGCTTAGATATTAAATTTAAAGTAAGAGGAAGTTAGATAGAGCTGTAGTATAAGATTATATAAAGAAAAAGAAGGGGGTAAGGTTATTTTCTATATTCTTTAATTAGATTTAAGATTCTACGGTAATATTAGTATACTACAGATTCTTCTTCTACTTATTATTTTCTACTTCTCTCTTTCCTCTCCTAACTCTTCTCTTATTACTAGATATTTACCCTTACCTCTTTTCTCTTTATTTATACTACCTTTCTTTTCAAGTAAAACCTTATCTTAGATTCTTCTAGCTAGGGTACTATTTTAATACCTAGTAGTTAATATAATAGATTTAGTAGGATATTAAGCTTTTAGGCTCTAGAGGATTAAGTCTAAGCTTTTAAGCTAGTTAGATAGACTGTAAAAGGGAAATCTAGCCTTATATTTACCTTTTTTAATTATTAGTAATATATTATCTTATAAAGAAAAGTATATTACTCCTTATAACCCTTTCCTTAAAGTAATTAACTCGTCTCTTAAAGCCTAGAACTCTACTTTTCTAGTAAAATGTATCTCGATCTCGTACTCCACTTTTCTTATAACCGCTTCCGTACTTCTTCGAGACCTTTTAATAAGAGACGAACGGCTAATTCGACCCTGCTACCTACTCTACGCTCGCTCCCCACGTTCTCGGTTCTACGCCTTATCGACGTCACTCATCTCCGCTTTACTCTTTATCCTAACGCTATTATTACTAAGCCTTCCTAACCCCCTCGTGGGCGCGAGGAAGTTTGGTACCTCCGGCGCCGGCGAAGATGCCATGCGTAGTGAGGATGAAGGTGGTAAAGGAAGGTGCGAAAGTGGTGGTAGAGAGGGTGCGTGTACGCGTCGAGATGTATATGTGAAGGCGTGTGAGCAGTCGATGGATTTGCGCGAATGTGTTGGGTTCTGGGAGAGAGGCTGGCGGGGGGCCTGGTTGGCTTTGATGTGCCTGAAAAGATATATAAGGGTCGGGCGGTGTGGGTCAGGAAAGGTAAGGAGGGCAGGGAAGTATTAAATGTTCATCTAGCGAATTAGATATCTGGGAAGAGCCGATCTGGCGGCGGGTTCTCAAAGTATATACTGGCTACCTTGCTGTTTAGGGTTTTTTGGTAGGTTGAAAATCGCGCGCTTATCTTGTGGGTTTTCTCTTGTCTAGACTTTCTCTGCATCTGTTTTGAGTTCTATATAGGTAAATGTCACCGGATAGAGAGGAATGGGATGGGAAGAGACGTTGCCGGAGATTAGGATTGTGGTGTAATATATAATATGAAAGTGTGCGGAAAGTCAAGGGAAACCTCGTAGATTTATACCTATACGTATCTGTAAATCAAAACCAACATTCCGTTAATAGAATACAACGATTTATAAGACCGGCGTGCAGCCTTCTGTGTACATCAACATTAACGAGAAGCCTCAGGAACGATACACGTTTCCAGGTGAAACATTCCGAACCCTCCAACCCAATGCCAGCCTGCTGACATGCTGGCAATGACCCGCACTCCCATGCTCCAGTCAAAGCCTCCGTTAACCCATACAAGTCAATTATGGTATACATTGAAGCATCTTTCAAGCAATCTAATACTTTGTCGAAACGCTGTAGGTGAGACAGCCTGCGACGATAGATCCACCACGGCCTTGGTTGTTGCCTGAATAAAGCGTATCGGGTTAGCGTACGGACAGTGGGAAAGGAGTAGCGATATAACGTACAGTCTTTCCATGCATGATACAAAATGTCACTGCATTTGTGTCCTGCCACCGGCTTAGGAAGGTTGAACCCTCCATTCGGCGAACACTTGTCCACGGATTTAATGGTAAAGTCGTAGACATCATCTTGACTACCGGTGCCCGTGTAATCCCTTGCGATATCGATAGTCGAACGTCCCGAAGTCAAGGTTCCACTGACGACGCTCTGCACAATACTGATGGTGGGATTATTGACGACTCTGGCGGCATATTTATTACAGAAAAAATCCGCGGCTTTGGTTAACTCCGGTTCGTGAGAGTCTTTAATGGACCCAGTTGGCTTTGGATGGCAGCTAGCGGCGGCGGGAGGGTCCGCTGGCGCGACGGTCGGGCTAGGAGTCGGAGGTGTTCCAGCTGGAGCTGTAGTGGTCGATCCTGACGTTCCGAGGTCACCTGAGCCGTCATCGTTGCAATCCGTCTGGGGCCCGTCAATGATGAGGACGTCTGGCGGAGCGCGTCTTCCGAGGCGACGTGGGTTGGCGAGTGTGATGGGGATGTGGCTTTTGCAGTGTAAACTATAAAAGATGCCTGGGACCCTCAGCGATTAGTCAAAAGGGTTTATTGGGAAATATTTGGAGTGATCACGACTTGCCTGTGCTAATAAGGGTGATGCTGTCAGCGTTGGTTTGCGAAAATTCTGGGTTGCATACGCCTTCGACGGCTTTGTTGCTGGAGTCCGGGCAGAGGGGTCCCTTTTTCGGCATGGGATATCGCGAGGGGTCCCGGATAAAGGTGCCTTTGGCCAAGCTGAGGCAGTCGTTTACTGCATAGGCATAATCGAACGATCTGCAGAAACAACCATGAGACGGGTTCAAAGGGTCTATATTCGGTTTACTCACTTGCATGAGCCCGTACTTCCGCCCATTCCATAGGACGTATGGGTCCATTCATGCGCAATCACATGGGCTATAAGAAAACTAGTTAGCTCCAGCCATTGGTGGCAATGATTTGACCCCGACTTACACTTCGTCAACCGGAAGTCTCTCAGCGATTTGAAAGTTGGGGTTGAGGATTGGCAATCTGTAATGGCGTCCGCAGTAGCGGCAACCTTTGAGTTGTCGAACCAAATGTCGCACAAGTTCATCGTCTTCTTTCCATCGTTCATGTGGGCAAAATATGTTTTTAGGCAGAATGGTGTGGTATTGTCGCAGGTCACAGTGACTTCGTAATCTGTCTGGCTCGATGCAGACATGAGTCCTAGATTGAGGTATATCCTTTTAATATGGTCCTCGAAGGTTTTGCCCTGGTCCCTCAATGACTTGGCATAGAATCCCTCATAATAGTCCTTGTTTTCGCTTTTCAAGAAATCGGCAGCGGCAGTATTGACCATTTCCGTGGCTCGAGTTATCTCGGTGTTGATTGTATCAATGTCCGCTTGTGGACGGGTGCATTTCATGTTGATTGACCGGCCGAATAGGGTGGCCCTTTAACGTAGTTGGTAAGCTAGCTTGGTGAGAGACGCGGGAGAAGTCACGGACCTTGGCCGAAGTGATAAACCTTGGCTGTCTGTCTCTGCTGGCGCAGCGAGCACGAGCGTCACGAGGGACAGACTTGTCCCCAAGGCACAAACCTGTGGCACAAAGTACATGATGGAATGGATTAGAGATATCAACAACGGGGGTCACGGAAGGGAAACGAAGAGGAAAAAAGGACTCTCTCAAAATTATGGAACTCTCTAACAGCGACGAGATCAACTTTTTTAAATAGTGAGCGTCTTTGACCGAAACACAACGCCGCATGGGATGGGTCCAATCTCAAATTAGGAGAGTTTCAACAGAATCCCCTGCACTAAAAGTGCGATGTGTCCACGGGTTTCTTCTGGCAGGCATGCCACATCTTGCTGTCATCTGACGGATCTCCGCCTCTTTGAAACAACGGAGTATCCTTCATCGGTTTGGTTTCTTTCTCGTATCGAGTTCAAGTTATGCCTTGCAAGGAGACGCAGTAAGCACAGTGTGCGGCTCACGCAACCATGTGTTTCAAGCTGCGCTTCAGGATACAATACTTTCTTGCATAGTAGTGAACTAGCCTTGTCATCGGATTTCAACAGAGTGAGATGAGGCGGTGGCATTTTTTCGGTATATACATTTTTCCTCCCGGAAGATATATGGTGGCTATGTCTGTGCGACTCTGTATGTATTCGTGTTTCGCATTGTCAGGGCTGAAAGGAGATGATCTTCTTCGTTGAAACGAAAAGGAGCAACAGAGCGATGTGAGGCTGTGCTATTTTCTGTCGAAATAGCCAAGAGGTTGACCTCACCACTTACCCTAGAGGTAGCAGGAGTATTGCAAGTCGATTCTCACGTGCGCCGTGTGACTTTGTTTCGCGATTATGATATAACATCAGGATGCTATAATGTGAGGCAATGCTGCTTTGCTGGTTGATGCATCATCTCACACCGCTGTGCCGTTGGGCTGTTTTAAAACCTTGAGCCTAAGGTGGCAAGAATATACCTACATCATAGAGTGGTTGTTCCAGCAGTTGAACGGGCAGAATACCGCATATGGGTCCTGTGCCTGCGGAGGAAGGCCCGTTCTGCCCATGTTCCGTCGTATGAAGTAGTAGTTCAGCCTGTTGATGGTGCTCGCCCATCTGTAGGCGATTATCCGTCAATACCTTCATATCCAGATGACGTTAAGATTCGGAAACACGAGGCGACCGCAGCTCCACTTCTGTTTGACATGTCGAATCAGCCTGAAGGGTGCACTTCAAGATGATGAACACCATCCACTTGAAGCCTGTTCCTGAATCCTTTGAAGCAACAATTCCCGACCCTTGAAATAATCCCGAGACCTTTTTGAAATACAATGGTCAAGCGCAATGTTACATTGCGGTCTGTCGTTAGAGCAATATAACGTAGGTAGGAAGGGTTACAGGTGTCCGGAGAATTAAGTCGATGGGTTCGGAGAAAAACCCCCACGAACGGACCCTTACCCTAACCCTGCCGGGTACGAATGTCGTGCCATCAGAGTCGTACCTCAGTTGTGTGGTACTCTACGGATGTATGCTTCGAAGGTGGCAAAGGTGGCGGGGGCGATGGCGTGGTCAGCTGAGCTTCGCCGCATCCTGTGAGTAGAGATTGTAATATTCTTATGCCTACTGTGCCCTTTGGATCGACATATGTGTTGTATGTAATGAGGCGTAAATCTGATAATTTGTTTTCGTGTTCCGAAGGAACCAAGCTAACACAATCAGGTTAGTGAGCAGTGATGCCACTGCTCCCATTACTAGGTACCACTCACTCCACCAACCCTGTTGCTCCTCTTGTTCCTACGTTTCAACAAACGTTTCAATAATCAGATGTGCTTCACCGCATCCTGGGATTGCTATAGAGAAATTGTAACATCCTTATGCCCACTGCGCCACGGTTTCGTTGCGATCGACATATGTGTTGTTATGTACATCATGAGAGTTTAGTATCTATGGACAAACTCTGCATCGCGCTCCTTTTGTTCAGCTTGAACTTCTTCCCACCGGCTACTTGTGCTGTGGGTTAAATCATAGATAAACAGCTTTGATCTAGGAGGATTCAGACCCCCCACCAGGTCGCAAACTGCTTGGGAATAATAAAGGTATACCACTCGCCAAACAATGGACGCACCTGTCAAGTTCCGCAGAGAAGACCGAAAGTATGACCTCCACCCCCCATTGACCCCTGATTCGGATCCCAGCATTGCAAAAACGTATACGTCGATGGAATTTACTGATACAGTGTCTGATCGAGTAGTGCAAATGCGCCTTACTGCTCGCTTGAAATGCGAGCATCACAGACGTTATCCCGGACACTACCATACAACATCGTTTTCACCTTGCATCAGAACCGTAATCCCAATGGCAACCCTGAAAAGAAACCAGTACTCGTGCAATGGAGCCCATATCAAGCGCTGATCTTACATAAACTTAAGCTTTTCCATCATTGGAAGGAAGGTCTCAATCCGCTGAGTATCGAGGACCGACCCTCACCGTTGGAGGAAGGAGACAAGGGGGTGTCAATCGATCCACATGACTTTCTCAGTATTCCCGCAGAGGGAAATCTCGGCATAAGCGCTAGCTTACCCATCGAATATTATACGCATCTGCGAGTTGGAGAGAAGTATTCCCTACTGTGGCCTGGAGACCAGATCCAGTTGTGGAGTTTCACGGTTAGTACAGATGCGAGGTGAAGAGAGTCTGCGAGGCAATATTGGCTAACAAGTTCGAGAGAAGGACCATCGGGATACAACAAGCAAGCTTGATGCGAGCGATGTCGGCATTCGACCTCCAATCGTTCTACCAGTAACAGACCCCATCGAATTCACGGTTGTGGAACAAATAACGCCGTGGCCCGATCGAGCTCGATGGGAAGCTGTTAGCCAGGAGCAAGCGAATCTGGAAGAGTTAAGATGGCGGCAGAGTCAAGAGCGGCGGGAAAACATGCTATTACCGGGACTTATGACGGACGAGGAGCGAGAGTAAGTGGAAGCTACTCCTCTTCGATACATCCACACCATCCCACTCGGTATGCTGATTGCGTCACAGCTCTACTGCACCACACTTTTCCCTCTCCTTGAGTGGCGAGCCTACACTGTCGCTTTCAGGCACGTATTATTATCACGTAACAATCCATCACCATGTCGATTATACGGCAAATCCAAACGCAACGGCAGTCACGTTACAGATGTCATACATCCGGGATATTCTTGGGACAGATCGTTTCGCCCTGATTCGCTATGGTGCAGACGGCACAGAGCAGATCCCCGAAGATGACGAAATATGTGGGTTCCCCGGTCCAGCCGACGAAGATGCAGAGTTGGTCATTGGGAAAAGCGATGCTTTCATCAGCTTGGCCTCAGGAGAGAGCCATACCATCGGACCTATACACTTCTATCCTAATCACAATTTTCTGAAGGAGTTCGATGCGGGTGCAAAATACTCCTATCAATATTTCGGCGGAGAGATACCATGGTGGGATTGGGGTACGAAAGAGGTCGGTCAAATTTTTCTCCTGTAGATGTATTATCCTATTGCACGTTCCATCATTCTTGAAGGACTTCACCCTCCGCTTCATTCCTCGTGCAAGATCAAAATACTTACACACTTTCAACCAGAGTCACCAAGAGACAAAGATTGGAATATATGAGACTAGCCACCAAAAGCGACCACGGCTCATTCTACCCGCCTCGAACGCGCTCGAATTTTTAGTCATTGACGGTGACCAGAACTCATCATTGGGCCCAGCACAGTAGCTTCTAATGGCCTTGAGTAGGTTTAGAAGCAATTAAGACAGCTGTCGGCTTTGGCAACCACTTCTCAAGCACGACAAAATTTATCTAGGTTGCGATTTTTGGGGTGGTTATTCTGTTGACATTCAATCTAGGTGATGTACAGAGTTTCGAACACTGCGGTGAGACATTGGGGACTCTTTCTATCAAAAATTGGGGCAGCCGTTGTCACATGAAGGATTACAATGCGTCTTCAGATCTGCTCCTTCGTTATGCCCGGCAGTTCGAGGACTTTCACGACGTGGCTACCTTCCTTTAGGTATTCGTGATTCGTTTGCTTTCCACAACTTTTTCCTGCATTGCGTCGCAGCAGATGCTTCGATTAACGAGTGTAGTTGAAATATATAATAAAATCCTAGATCTTTCTTAATAGTTAGAAGTATACTAGATATATATTTAGAGCTTTACTAAGCTTTTTATCTATTATAATACTTATATAAAGCTTAGAATTTATCTAATTTATAACTACTTTAAGATTCCTTTAGATATAGTAATACTAAGAACTAATATTAAATATCCTTAAAGGTATTAGATTATATTTATAATAATTAAAATAATTAATCTTATAATATAGTAAGATTTATAAGTATATATTTATCTTCTATCTTATAAGTAGATTTATTATATATAAGTATTAAGATAGTTTAGTATTAAATCTATCTACTATTAATAAAGTCTTCTTTACTAAATTAGTTTTATACTTAGCTAGAAATAATTTATTATCTCTTCCTAGACTTTAAACTACCTTAAGAGTATAGCTAAGAGTATAATAAAACTTATTTTTAATTAGAAGATAATAATACTAAATAAGATAGCTATTTATAACTATATTAGTAAACTAGGAACTAGTATAGAAAATCTAAAGCTAGAAAATCTATTAAAAGCGTATTTTCTAGGTAATATACTAGAAATAAATAGGAAAATTTTAGGTTTTTTTATTCTAGCTTAAAAGTCTTAAATATAGAAAATCTAGATTTAAGGCCTTAAATCTATAATTTTCCTCTAGTACTAGGAAGAAATAGGAAGCTTACTAGAGTTATAATAGATATATTATTAACGCTAGTATAATATAGGTTTTAAATACAGTTAATTCATGTAATTTATATATATATAAAGTACTCCCCTCTAGCCTAGCCTTGTATTCTATACTTATATTATACCTACTATTAATTCTTACTAAGTACTAGTACTATTAATTATTAATAAGACTTAGTTATATTACCTAGTTAGTACTAGCTTTATATAGTTATTATATTATAGCTAATTAGTAGGACTTATCCCCTATTAATTTTATTACCTAGTATTTCTAAAAGTTACTAAATATATATTTAGTAACTTATAGTATTATTCCTAGCCTTAGAGATAATATATAAGCGTAGCTAAAATAATATAGAAAATACGTATTTTTCTATATTATTCTACCTTCCTAGTTTACTAATATACTCTACTTCTTAGTAATTTAAATAGATATATAAGCTTAATAATAGGAAGCTATATATATATACTACTAATAAAATATATATTAAAAAGACTTTTAAAAACTATTAAGTATTTAATACTAGTAAGGCTTAGTTAAAACTAGCTAATATTACTAATCTTAATAAGACTCTTATAATAGTAGAAATTTTCTCTTAATAAGCTTAACTTATTAGATTTCTTATAAGTAAAAAGTATTATAAATAGTTATATAGTAAATCTAAAATATTATAAAAAAATCTCTAGAGAAGATATATCTTAAAATATAATAGCTTAGAATTATTAAAATTATTAAGTAGTTTAATAGTCTTTAATAATCTAATAAGAATATAACTACTTTATATATCTTAGAGTATAATATATAATATAAGTTCTTAGTAATATATCTTTAAGTTTAACTTAAAGGGATTTTTAATACTAAGTCTCTAGTAATATATACTTTACTCTTATTAATACTATTTATATACTATTATTATAACTTATATATATATACTTATTAATTATATCTACTTTTATTAAGTACTTCTTTAAAGATAAAATTACTAAGTTCTTTATAAATATATCTACTATAGAAGAAGCTTATAATAAGAAAGCTATATCTTTAATAAGAGGTAGTATATTACCTACTCTAATTTAAGGAGATTATAGCTATACTATTTATAGTAGAATTTACTCTATATTTATTATATAGTTCTACTTATAATTACTACTACTAAGACTTAAGATAGTAGCCTTTATAAAAAAGATTTATAATAATCTAGCTTCTACTACTACTTATTATAAATAGTATAGAGATATAAGTTAAAAGATAGCCTTAGTATATATCTTAGATAGGATTCTAGGTATTAACTACCTTAACTTTTACCTTGTAAATACTTATACTAAAGATTCTAAGAAAACCTTTTCCTTCTAAGTAAGTCTTATAATAGATCTTAATAATAAGTTATTTAAACTAATTAATATCTAGAAATTACTAATAATACTATAATAGATTCTTTATAATATTATAAAAGATATTATAAAGTATTAATTAAAGTACTATTAAAGAACTATATTAAAAGTATATTAGAAGTCTCTATCTTTTACTCTACTATATTTTATTAAGATTATATCTAATTATATAAAAAGCCTTTAATTTTATATTATTAATTTTCTCTTATCTTCTATTTATTCTATTATATACTAAGTTTAACTCTTATAATATATTAGTTAATCTAGTATCTAACTAACTAGTATTACTAACTAGATTAAAGTAATAATCTATCTCTTTAAATAAATCTATATATATTATAAGTTTTTTTAAGTACCTTATATTAAAAGAATAGATAGAGGTAATATAAAGATTATAATACTTTATAAGAAACTTTTTAAAAGACTATTTAAAAGGAAGTAGAAGGCTTATTAGTAGAAGTAGTAGAAAATATTAAGTTAGCTAGGATTCTTAGTTATCTTCTAACTTATAGATTTACTAGAAGGATAGTAAATAAGCTATTTATTATTTTTATTTAAGAAATTAATAATATTAGCTAATATAATCTATACTTTTAGATACTTATCTTATAGATATAAAGACTAGATTTAAAGATTTAAATTAAGATAAAAGTCCTTTATATTAGTTATAAAAGAGGTAAAAAGATTAAATAGAAAGTTAATTATAAGTAAAGTATATAATAATATATACCTTCTTTTCTACTTCTCTTTATTTAATATTATCTTCTATTTTATTAACTTTCTTATCTTAAAAGGGAGAGTAATTAAGCTTTAAATCTTTAATTAAGTAAATCTTACTCTTTATTCTATTTCTTCTATTAAATTTATATATTATAACTAGTTATTTTTAAATAGTAGTTAATTTTTAATTAATCTACTATTAATAATTTAGTTTATAAGTATTACTATCTCTTATTACTTTTTACTTCTTAATTATATAATTTATATACCTCTATTACTTCTACTTATAATATACTAATTATACTTATTATATATTTATATATAAATCCTAGTTAGTACTAATTTTATATAAAGAGCTATTATTAATATATCTTATAGTATTATAAATTAAGATATATATTATTTAAAATAAGTTAGTAATAATAGTATAATATAATAGAATCTATTTATATAATTATAAGTAGTTATATTAGAGATTTTATTAGAAATAACTATCTATCCTTTAACTTTAAAACTTAATAGTTTATTAGATAGAGTACTTATATAAGAAGTATAAAAGGATATATAACTACTATAATAATAGATATATATAATATCTAGTAAAGAGATAGATTTATATATTAAGTATTAGCTTAGTAAATATAGTCTTTCTTAATAAATATAATATAATTTATACTATTTATACTATTTATACTACTAGTAGCTAATACTAATTATAAAGAACTTCTTAGTATAATTTAATTAATATATATATAAAATAGTATAAGAGTACCTTTCTTTAAAGTTAGATTCTAGAAGCTTTAAGTAACTATTTCTTATTAACTTAGTATATATAAAGGTAAGTACTAAAGTAATCTTATTAAAAGATAAAAGTATTAATAATAGATAAAAGATTACTATAATATTTAAATATAAATTAATAAAGTATTAATTTAAATAAATTATTACTTAAATACTTTTATTACTTATTTCTTAAACTTTTATCTTTCTATATCTCTCTTCTTATATTTATCTTAATTTATCTTTTTTAATCTCTTTATCTTTTATAATTATCTCCTCTTTTATCTTCTATAATTTCCTTATAATAATAGCTTTATTATCTTATAATATAAATATTTATCTTCTTATCTTATAATTTACAAGTTATAAGTTAAGAGCTATTAATTCTAAATTATAATTTATAATAGTAAAAGATTAGAAAGACTATATTTTATTAGAATAGAAGAAAGGAGTTAGAAAAGAGTTTATATCTAAGGTTTAGATTTAGATTTAGAAATAATAGGAATAATAAAAAGAGTATTAGATATATATTTAAATTTAAAAATAAGCTAAGATTTTTCTTCTTCTTTCTTTAAAACTATTTCTTATATAGGGTTATATCTATATCTATCTCTAGATATATTAGAAAATAAAGATAATTTATTAGATTTTAAAGATTTATAAGTAAATTTAAGGTTATATTAAAATATATATTAAAATTTTAAGAAGAGAATTAAAGTTTAAAAAAGTAATTAAGAAAGAAGGAGAAAGAGGAGAAAAGGAAGGAGGGGAAGAAAAGGTTAAAAAATAGGTAATAAAAAGTAAAGAGAGTAAATAAGAGAAATATTTAAATACTAGGTATAAAGGAAGTATATAAGAGTAAACTACTTAATTTCTAAACTCCCCTAGATCTTATATTTAATCCGTTTTAAATTAGGTAGCTAGGTCTATTAAATAAGTATAAGTTTAACTAGAAATAATATAAGAGAGATAAAGAAATATTTTAATTAAGAAAGCCTTTATAAATAATTTATATAGAAATAAAATAATAAAATTACAATTTTTTTTAATTTCTAATTTACTTATTATTAATAAACTATCCTTTTAATTTCTAGGGAGGTAAGAACTTAGCTAAATTTATATATAATTCTAAGGCGAAAAAAGATATATAGTATTAGAAGCTATATAGTATTAGAGAATAAAGAGGTAAGAGGGATAAAGAAAAGAGATATAAGAAGAATAATAGTATAACTTTATTTAGGATAGTCCCCCTAGATAGTCCCCCTAGTTATATTTACAGGGCGGTAGTTTATATAATATAATATACGCTTACTAATATAACTACTATATACTACAACTAATTAGTATTATTTAAATACTAATATTATATATATATACTACTTTATAATATATATACCTACTATTAATATAATTATTTATTATAATATAGTAGGAGTAGCTATTATATAACTTTAAGTTCTAATAGTTAGATCTTATTAGCCCTACGGCTTAGTAGGGTTTATAGAGAAATAAGTAGTATATTTTTAAGTAAGTATAATAGCGAGGTAGTATAATAGTAATACTATAGGAATATATATATAGAGTATAGTTAGTAGATTTATAGCCTCGTATAAAGCCTCTTATAAGGTTTCTAATTAGTACTTTAGCTATATATTAAGAATTATAAGTTGAAATTTTATACTTATAAAATATCCGCGTACTACCCTAATAGCTAAATAATATTAATAGTAGTTATAAAATAACTCTAAATAATTATTTACTATATCTTTTAAAAAGGGAAACTTATTACTTATAGTAGTTTAGCGTTAGTATAATATTAGACTAGGCCTTAGAAGTCGCTTACTAGCGCTATTATCCTATAATCCCTTACCTTACTATTATCCCTATTCTCTCCTATTATATTAAGACTCGTAGTTATTATATAATTATATACTAAAGATATTACTAATAAGAAGGCTTATACTTTTACTATATTTCCTACTTCTTATAAGTATCCCCCCGTTAATTATAAAGTTTTAACTAGTAAAGAAGATACCTAATTATAGCTATAGAACTGGGCTTATATATAAGGCTTTATTATTATTATTACTTATAGTTAATATAAAGAATATAAATAGTATATCTTATAGTATACTTATTATAGTAAGAAGACTCGTAATATATATAAGAAAACCTAAGCTATTATAAAAGGAATAGTAGATACTTATTAATAACTAAATTCTTATATTAACTAGAATAATTATAAATATAAAATTAAACTCTAGTACTATATAAGAGATATATAATAGTAAATTTCTATCTTAGAAAGCGAGTATAATTACGCTATACTAGATAATCTATTTATACTTAAGGAATACTATTATTATAATCTAGATCGCGCTATTACTAAATTAATAGCTCTTAATCTTAGAGTAGTAAATCTACCCTTTAATAAGGCTAGAAGGGTAATATAAATAAAAGGCCTAAGTCTATCTTAGTCTAAGTATTATAACCTAGTCTATTTAAGGAGTAAGTAGATACCTTAATAAGAGCTCTAGTATATACTTTACTACCTTAAAAATTAGGGCTTTTTTATACGTATAAAAGAGAAGTATATTATTAAATAAAATATCTATTAATTATAATAAGTATAATTCTTCTTCTTTACTAGCTTTAAATAAATTAAGATAGTAAGATAATTTACTAGCTATTTTATAGTAGTTATTAATACTATATTTAATATAAATAAGAATAGCCTACTATTATTAGTACTTATCTACGTAATAAATACGCTAAGGTTAATACCTATTACTTATTACTTTATTTAGTTTAAGTTAGTTAATACCTTTTTATTTATAAATACTTATATATAAGAGCTATTTTTCTATAATAATTATTATAAGTTAAAGGTCTTACTAGGCGACTTTACTACTAGGCTAATAGTAGTAATAATAAGAAAAAATATTAATATTCTAATATTATTAAGGGAATGTATTAGTAATAATATAAAGTAAGGGATACGCGTTATTATAAAGCTTACCTTAAAGCTCTAGGATTCCTAATTAGATAATATTAGCTTTAAGTATTTTCTTTAGCTTTATAACTAGTATACTACTAAGGCTATTAAGAAGAAGCTAACCCGTAGAAATTATCCTATTAAGTAGAAGGAAAAACTTACTAATATAATATAGGCGTATATCTAGTTATTAACGGGGGAGGTATTAGAGTATAATTATTTAATATTACTAGAAAATCTATATTAAAATAAAAGGGATTACCTAACTAGCTTTTATAAGAGATAGGAACTATAATTTATAATAGTATATACTAGAGTATAGCTAAACCTTAGTTACTCTAGTACTTAGTAAGGGGAGTATATATACCTAGTTATTAAGGAGGCTACCTATTAACATACTCCTATTAGGATAAGTACTAATAAAATTACTATAGAGGTAATAACTCTAATTAAGATATTCTATTATAAGTTAGAGTATTAGAAATAGAATACGCCTTAATATATTAATACTAGCTAATTATATTTTATAAGACTCCTATCTTATATAATATATAAGGTTATATAATTAGTATTTACTAAGTTTATCGCAGCTAAAAAATAGCTATATAAAGTAAATAAATTATCTTCTCTCGCGCTAGTAGGGGATTATTATAAAAATAATTATAATCTCTTATATTAATATAAATTACCTTATAAATACTAGCTATATTATTATATCTAGAGTAGGGAGTAAATCCCCCTATCTCTTATTTATCTAAGATAGCTTTTTAGCGCCTTAGAGATTATTATTAATTAGAAAATAAGCTTTAATACTAATATTATAACAGCGTATTACTACGTTATATATAGGAATACTAATAATAGAAGTAATAAGAGTAATAGTAAATTAAGTAATAATAATATATAGGAGGTTACTATAACTCCTATAATACTATTAGTACTATACTTTTTAAGATAGGGTCTTAATATTATAAAGGCTTCTTACTTTAAGGTATATAAATTTTATAGAAAAATTCTAGAGGTATATTAAGTTAAAGAATATACTTATAAATATAAGAAATATCTTAAAAACTTTAATAAAAAGTATTATAAAAAGTATTATATTAACGCGTTACCTACCTAATTTATTATAACTAAAATAAATAAAGATAACCTTAAGTAGTAAAAGAATAAGGGTATATAATAGTATATATTAATAGGTTATAAAGTAGCTAATAAAGAGGTAGTATAAGAGCGTTATAAAGTTATAATATAATAATAAAAAGAGGAAAGGACTAGGTAATAGGAGTAAATTATTAAAGCTAAAAGGGCTAATATATATACTAGTAATAATAGAGATATAAAGGGCGTCTCTAACTTCTTATAATAAAACTTTAGTAATAATAATAAAGGGTTATTTAAGGATTCTCTTACTTATAATTATTAAGAACTCTTTAAGTCTAATAATAAGGCGTAGATCCCTAAGGGTAATAGTAAAGATAAGATCTAATATATAAGTACTTAGCCTTATTATAACTATACCTAATTACCTCTTAAAGAAGCCCTCTAGCTTAGTAGCCTATTAATATTAGAGCTATCTCCTTATAATTTTTCTTATATTAATAATTTTCTACTACTACTAACTTCTCTTTAGTAAATACCTCTACCTCCTCTTATATAGCTAGCCTAGCGTAGCTAGTAATAAGAACTTATAAAATACCCTTTATAGCTAGATCCTACCCCTATAATATAGTTAATAAGGGCTAGAAAGAGCGTAGAGCTAAGGAAGATAAAGAGACTAGAGTTATAGGTAAAAAGGGATAAGGTAGACGCTAATTAGAAGTTAAAGGTAAAGGAAAAGCGTATAACTAATTAGAAGGTAAGGAATAAAAAGAAGGAGGTAAGGTTAATAGAGCCTAGGAAGGAGGATATTAGCTAGTTAGCTAATAAGTTATTAAGTTTATTATTATAAGTAGGATTAATAGGATAGAGCGTATATATAAAGAACTATTACATGTAGTCTTACGTAATATATAATAATAGTAGTAGTAATAGTAATAGTAGTAGTAGTAATAGTAATAGTAATAGCGATAATATTTATATAGTTATATGTTAATAAATAGTAAATAGTACTACTACAAATAGTAAATAGTACTACCCCGCAAATGTGGCAAATGTGGCTAGGGGGACTGTCCAGGGGGACTGTCCTGAATGGAGTTGATGACGGCGCCCGTCGAGAACCGGTACCGCTCCCTTGCCTTCCGTTCAAGAACGTACAAGTTTCCCGAGACCGCTTTACCTAAGCGCAAAGAAGCCCAGCTTCTCTTAACCTCACTCGTGCCACGCCCAACGCGAACACCCCCCCTTCCTACCGGGGACCCCTCATCCTCCACCTCCGCCTTCCTCTCAAACATAAACCACCCCGACTCCGGCTGCACCGAATCAAGCCCCGGCTCACCCTGCGGCTTCCCAGGACGATGTTCGACCGCAACCAATTTCCCGGAACTATTGTGGTAGATGAGGCTATTGGCGTGCGTATAAGTTTCATCCAGCGCCATTCCTGTGCTGCGGACGCGAATCCCCATGGACCCGGCGACCATGATGGTGTCGTATATACGCCCGTTGTCGTCCAGCTTCACCGGCACGGACGAGTGGCCCGAGGGGATCTTGTCCATGTTGACGCGGTGATAGTCAGTGCCGTCGAGGCGGCATCCGGCGCCCTGGGTGAGCGCGTGCAGGGACTTGCCGTCCTCGTCCCAGAAGCAGAATGCGGTGATCCAGCCGGACAGCCATTGTGGTCCGCTGCCGCCGCCCGAGCGGTCGGCGATTTTCTGCCAAAAGTCCTTAGTCTCGGACGAGTTGGGGCAGTCAAAGGACTTGACGAACCGAGTCAGGACGGGTTTGAGCAGGTCATGGAATTGGGACGCCTCGGGGCCGAGGTTGGGGATTTTGTCCAAGCGCTGCAGGATTTCTTGCCAGTCGGCCTGGACACCGAGAAGGGTGACGGAGGGGATGCCGCACTGGAGTTGGAATGTGTAGTAAAAGTACTTTTGCAGCGCGCCCATCATGATGACGGAGGCGATGACTTGGTCCGTCTCCGTCGTTGTGGAAAATGAGGGCATGATCCACGGCAATAGTTCCGGATCGACCACATTCTCGCCCATGAGTTTGGACATCCTTCTAGCCATGTCTCCGAAATCGGCGGTGACGATGGTTCCGACGTCTTTGATCACAAGCTCCTTCTGTCCCGGATGGGCCACGAAGAAGGATCGCAACTCCTCTGCATGCGCGTTGATGTACAGGTTCAATTGCGTAAGGATGGCGAACCAGATATCCTCGGGGCGCAGCGTGAGATGGTGATGGCCGCAGTAGGCGGCAACGGCAGCCCGGACGAAGCCATTTTCGGACGAGTGAAGAGGCTCTTCCGGTGAGAATTTATCAACGGACGCTCGGATCATGCCCTTGTATTTTTTATACTGAACGGGACAGGATTCTTTAAAGAGAGACTCGGCGGAGCCTGCTGCTTCGGAGCGCGATGTCCATTTTCTGGCAGGATGATTGGCGGGTTCAATGATCACCGGCATCTTTTGTTGAGAGGTGATGAAGGGTTTTGAAGAAGATTGGAGAGAAGATCGGGCGTCGGTGATAAAAGTGATGGAAAGTAAAGTCGGTATCGAGAACTGGATTATATCGTTGCAGATGAACAAATATATCTTCCTATTTTAGACAAGTAGAAATAGTCCTAGGACTCACTTGTATTTCGCTTGTTGCTCGCTAATGTTTATCTTCTTCTGCTTTAGTAGAATTCGCTATCTGAGAATCCGAATTAGACATTATGTTAAATCAACATAAGGGCCTTGCTCTCGCGCGATGGAGGAATCAAGTTGTTGCTTTAAAGAAGGCAAATTCGATTGATGCAACCATATAACTCATTTCCCCCTCTCGATAGCTTGTACCTTGTAGAGCTTTCGCGAAAAGGAGGGAGGCTGGTGCGCAGGACGGTCGTGTGTACTCGGTCGTTCGCAATGGATGTTGCATCCGCTGCGCCCTGGCAAACGCCTTGTAACCCCTCCAACCCCCCAAATCGTCTCGTCCTCAACGAATACCCAGCTCTTTCAACCCACCCCTTCGTATTGCCAATACAGCTGCAACCCCAGTCGGATGCATACCATTTTGGTGACCAACGCGTCGGTCGCAGGATCCTCGTTCATCTTGTGGGGTCCTAAAAACCTATCTCCGGGTAACCTTATAAATCCTCCCTTGTGGCAAACGTCGTGACAACCGGCGATAAATTCAACTACACGCGCTGAAAGCTCTATACGACAAACTGTCGACTCTTTCACCGATATAGTAGAGTCCGAGCTTACTTATAAGTTTACCTAGAGTTATAAGTAGATCTGAAATTTATAGATATAAGGGTAGTAATACTAAGATAAAGAAGTCTAGTAGAGAGGAATAGTAGTAGTTAGACTAATAATTTTTCTAGTACCTAGGGGTTATTTTTAGTATTAACTTAAATTACTAAAATACTTATAACTAGCTTATACCTTATATAAGTTTAGTATTATATACCTTTATAAATTTAATTCTAAATTTAATTCCTTATAATTAGTCTAGTAGTAGTAAAAGTATATTCTTATAAGACTCTTTATATAATAGTAATAGTTTCTTAGGTAAATATAATTATTTATTACTTATAAAGAAGAATATATAATAATATTATTAAATAGAGATATTACTATTATAACTCTATTAAAATAGCTAATTATCTCTAGGTAGTAATAGTATATTACTTAGTAATCTTAATAAACTGTAAATCTCGTTATCTCGTTATTAATATTAGAGCCTTGACGAATTAATACCAAATACTAGTACCGGGTTACAGGTATTCGGGTCGGTAGTAAAAGTTGGTACCGAATCCCGAGCCGAAGGTCAGTCTAATCCGGGGCCTGAGACTACAACGAGCGGCAAGGAATCTTTCATTTTCCCCCTCATCATTCTGTATTCTGTATTCTGTTTCGCCTGTCGTCCTTGAGATTATCACCCGCCCCGACCCGCCCCGTACCGTTGATCATGGTGAGGGCAACTATGGAGGGGGGTCAACTTGAGGCAAGCTGCGCGACGGAATGTTCGCAACTCGCGGAGAGCGGTGAATGAGCTGCCTGTTCGGGGGTTGTTGCCTCGATGATGTTGGGAGATAAGCCAGAGATAGATAAAGCGTGGGATGAGTGGTGACCAATCAACATTTTCTGCACTTGGCGGCTTCGTCTCGGTCGCATCTCAGCTTCCTTTCTGGTGGTGTGCAGCTTCCCTGTGATTGCTGATAGCAACTTTTACCTACAGAATGCGATTACATATGCGTGTCTGCTCTCTAATTGGGCAAGTGCAAAGCCTTCTAGCTAGGCTCTGTGCTTCCATTGCTGGAATCGCGCTCTTCTTCCACGTCACTCAAAGATCCTGGCCCTGTACCTGCATCAACTACAACACCGACATTTGGTCAGGGTCACCAATGGCAGAGGTCACAGGGTTCTCTGTGTCGTCTTGGCAAGTGCTAATGTTGGGCTCTCGATGATCTTTCGACGAGGCGCCATCATGGAGACCAGGTTGTGCCCCTGATGCTTGCAAGGAACTCGGTTATCGTCACACCACGCACCCATGGCCTTCTTCAGCCAACGACGTCTGCTCTCGCACCTTCTCGAGTAGGCTTTGCCTCAAGTATGGTAATTTCCGATCGTACTAGCCCGGGTTGTGTAACAGAATGGTGTATGAAAGCAACTTTCTACCATTGCTATGCACCAAACCCGAAGCAGAAGGCCAATACACTGGGTTCTTTGTCTGTTCCTCGAGTCGCTCAAACATCTTCATCCTGGTCGCTTTCATTGGTGCCCCGCAGCCTGGCTGCATCCTTTCGGGGACCAACCCCTCACCCAACGACACGAACAAAATAAATCCTGAGAACGCCTTCCTGTTTGATGGACATCATCTCCAATCTCTTTAGCCGAAGACGGATCAGATGTTCAGCTGTGAAGGAGCGTGATGTGTCAATCCTATGATGAGCTGTCCCGACTGGGCACCTGCGGCCAATTTCCAGCGCTTCGTCGATTATAAAAAGAGCGCCGTCTCCCAAAATCCTGCAATCACTTCACCCACAGTCAAATATGCGGTCCGAACTCTTCGCCGTGGCTACTGGCCTAGCTCTTGCAGCCATTACTTCAGCGCTCCCGACATCATCCAATTACGTGCTCCATGAGAAACGCAGCGGCTCGTCCAGCTGGGCCGTACGAGATGGTATCAAACCCGATGGACGCATCAAGCTCCCTGTCCGCATCGGTCTCACTGAAAGCAATCTGCACCAAGGTGACGACATCCTGATGCAGATCTCCAGCCCTGACAGTGCGCTCTATGGGAAGCATTGGACCCCCCAGCAGGTGAGGAGACTCAAAAATTACAGCTGACATGCCTGGCTGATTTTGTGATAGATTGCCGATTTCTTCGCACCCAAGCAAGAGTCCATTGATGCAGTCCACGATTGGCTGGTATCCTCAGGTATAGATTCGTCTCGCATTGCTTTGTCTCACGGCAAGAATTGGTTCAACTTCGAAGCCAGCATTACCGAAGTCGAGTCTCTCTTGAAGACCGAATACAAGATCTACAGACACGACTCCGGACAAGATCACATCGCTTGCGAAGACTATAGCGTTCCCCAGGAAGTCTCGGAACATGTTGATTTGATTATGCCAACTGTTCACTTTGACACGAAGATTGTTGCAGGCCCAGAGCCTGACAACAAGAAGCGTGATATCCCGACCAATCTGCAGCCCGGTAATCCAAACAGCGGGTTCTTGCCCAAGAAAGGCAAAACTATCATGGGCCCTGGTGCGGCTCCTGATGCGGCTCCCCAGCCTTTTAGCCTAGCGACCTGCAACACACAAATAACCCCCGATTGTCTCCGCGCACTTTACGGCTTTCCTAATGGGACACTGGCAAAATCGTCTTATGGCATCGTTGAATATACCCCGCAGGCATACTTACAGGGAGATCTTAACCTCTTCTACAACAACTTTGCACGTGAGATTCCGGCCGGAACTGCACCGATCTTCGACTCCATCGATGGAGGGGTAGACCAAACTACTACACAGAGCTTCAACAATAACGGGGAGTCCGACCTGGATCTGGAGTACGCAATTGCGCTTGGTGTGTACCATTCGATCCCCCTACAGCCCTTTGTGTGCTAATGTGTCCATAGTGTATCCTCAGAAAGTAACGTTGTATCAGACAGGTGACCTCGTTCAAGGGGCTTCGTTCAACAACTTTCTCGATGCCTTGGACTCCTCATACTGCACATCTGGAGGTGGAGACAATCCTTCATAGTACGTCCAGTCGTGCGCCTTATAGGTCTAGCAATCACTAAACAATTCAAATAGTGATGGAATCTACCCTGATACGGCTTCTGGCGGTTACCAGGGTCATGATTGTGGCAGATACGCCCCTCCCGCCGTCATATCCACATCATATGGCTCTAACGAGGCAGATTTATCTGCAGCGTACGAACAGAGACAGTGTAATGAGTAAGTTCAACCACAAGACTTGTACTAGAGGCTACTGATCTCAATGCGCCATAATCTAGGTACATGAAGCTTGGCATGGCAGGCACTACAGTTCTGTACTCTTCTGGAGATTACGGTGTTGCCGGCAATGGTGGTCAATGCTGCACCAAAGCCAAGTGCGCTGGCGGCACGTATAACACCGGTGGTTCGGGTACTTTCAATCCATCGTTCCCTGGAGGTTGCCCATATGTCACATCCGTTGGTGCGACCCAAATTGTACCCGGTGCTAGCGTCACGGCTCCTGAAGAGGCATGCGAGACAGTTATATACTCCGGCGGTGGGTTCAGCAATGTCTTTCCCCTGCCTTCTTATCAGGCGTCAGCAGTGAAAGCGTACTTCACAAATCACAAGCCAACCTATACTGCTACGCAATACAATAACTCCCAGACTGTACGTGGATTCCCGGATATTTCAGCGAATGGCGCAAACTACGTGGTGGCTGTCGATAACGCCATCAGCTTGATCTATGGCACCTCTGCCTCCTCTCCAACAGTCGGGAGTATCATCACACTTATCAATGAGCAGCGCGCAAATTCTGGCAAGGGTCCTGTTGGATTTATCAACCCCACGCTGTACGCCAATCCTACCATCTTGAACGATATCACCTCGGGTGGTAATCAAGGTTGCGGAACACCAGGCTTCACGGCAGTGTCCGGATGGGATCCGGTGACAGGATTAGGTACGCCCAATTATTCCAAGATGTTGCCTGTCTTCATGGCTTTGCCCTAGAGGCAGTTGACAAGATACATGACTGGGCCGTCTGGCGGCACGTCGTTGCTCCGGGTTGATGTGTTTCTTCCGTTTCAGCTGATGGGATTTGAAATTTCTTGCTTGAAATATTTATGTTCGATTAGACAATCTGTCAGGCAGTGCCTCCACAGCGCCATCTATTGTTCTTCGTACATCGAACGCCATGAGGTCCTAGACCCTTGTACGTTCTTTGTTGTATATTCATCCCGCTCTGGCTTCAGTCTTGCAGTCCTTTTGGCTCAAGGGATTACATATGCATGGACCTGGACAATGGACTCAGTATCCTTAATTTCAACAAGTACAGGTCCCAAGCGCAGATTCACTCTTATTTATGCTCCAACGTACAATGAGCGCACAGACCAACCGTAGATCCCCCGTCACGAGATTCGACTTTACACATGTTACGATCTAATGACCAGGCGCTCGCGAATTGTCATATTTCATCGTGCCGGGATCTGATTGCACAGACCTCACAACAGTAGAGGTGGCAAGGTATACATACGCGCGCTTCGGACATGAAGCTGAGACAACCAAACGGCTTCTACACGCGACACGCGACATACCCAAGCGATGTCTCAGTCAACGGGACGAAAGTTACCAAGGACGATGTCGAGCCGAAGTATCTTTGTCAGAATGGAAGTTGCTGTTCTCCCCCCCCCCTCGTCTTCGTCCTCTGCCAGTTTCAGCAATTCATTGTGCTCATTCCTGTTCCTGTCGCTGGACGATCTTTGCGTGCGTCTACCGAGACACCTACCTACAGGCATTACGATGAGACATGTGATCTTGCGACTACTCTCCGTCCCCTGGCATTCTTCCTGAGCGGACTAAGTCTGTGTCGCGGAAGCCGCTAGCAGGACAATCCTTGGTATTGTTATCAAGATGCTCATCACCACGCCCCTAGCCATCTTGCTGCTATCCATCACAGCTTCCGGCGTCGCCACTCCTTACTCTACAGTCGTCGATGAAGTTTCCCACTCCATTCATGCCGCCGTAATATCTTCTTCCGATACAAACGCTCTTCGACCACGTCAAATTACTCAGAACCTCTGGGCTGGCTATCGGGCCAAGTTTTTATGGTCTGCTGCCATCGTCTCGAATGCATCGCAAGTGGCTCCGACGCTCGACATGAGGCGGTTCTATACGAATGTTAAAGCGAAGGCTGAACATGATATGGTGGGTTATTCGTTACTGAATCCGGGGAAGCAGCCTCGAGGGACGTGGGAATATTACGAGGAGAATCGTATGTAAGATCTTGGTGTGTGATATTCTGTTTTGTGAATGCTAAAGCATATCTTTCTAGTACATTTCACAATGATAGCTCCGAACGAGGGTGACATTTCCTTCGAATTGATGTCTTATGCCCTGTCAACGCTGGGTATGCTCACGGCTAGGGGGTGGACACAGCATTTCACGGCGGTGTTTTATGGCACGGGAGGAAGAGACGGTTTGATTCTCATCAATGTTGAGGCTACGAACTCTGGGGACGGCGTGGTTGCTGATACTTTGTTTCGTGGTTACGATCCGCCAAGACCGTCGTCTGGGCATCCGCAGATATTGAATTCGCATAATGACGTTCATGGGAAGCTGATATGAAGTCGTGGGATTTCATATCTGGGAAGTATGTTCTGGAGCGAAGCGCTCGCACTTGGGTTTATAATGGATGACTTGTTGAGGCTTATTTTCAGTATTGCGGCGAAAAGCTGTTGGCTGGTATTGGAGCTCTTTCGTAGCAGACTAGGAAATTACGTTAGTCTAATAGCGATGCGGAAACGCATAATAAATCAACGCATGCGTTCATGAGTAATCTTGCTGTGCGCATTATCTAGCTTTATGTCCTCAGTCACATTATCAGCCACGATGACTCGTATCGAGGCTGGCAGTCTTCAAGACCTACTAATCGCTGATCTACAGATTCAATGCGTGACAACAATAACTCAAGGAGGTCGTCTGTATGTTGATTCCTATCAGGAAGTTATCAATCAAGTAGTCTTGTTACTTAGCGCTTGTGCCGTATCATATTCTATCTCTGGTTGGGACAGGATGTATAATATTAAACATCACTTACACCGAAGATCGGTAAACTCAGTTCGTCCTCTTTCAACTGTTGAAGAGTGAAGGGGCGGCAGTTTTCCCCCCAGCTCTGAATCGGGACAAGCGGATGAATGTGACCAGAGTTTGTCTCAAGGTCTGGAGGGATAGTTGACAGTCAAGGCATGGGCTCACGGTCCGTACGGGTATAGTAAACTCGTATAGCTCGCAGGAACTCCATCCTCATTCGATAGACACAACAGCTTTTGGGTTTGAGACGCATGTCAAAATCCTCGAGCCTCGCTAGACACCAACATCATCGCGCATGATCTGTATAGAAAGATTTAGTGTCTCACGCCAGTCTCGTTGTTGATAGAAAATACGCTACCCGCATCGGCAGCTTCGATTTCCCTGCGAGTCCTAGGTATGAAGACGCACTTCGTATCCATCGTTACTACGTCTCAGATCCACAAAGCGCTTTTCGACTCAGAGATGATCGACATGGAAAGTGGCCTCAATCGTACTCAGAGTTGAAGAGCGGTCGCTCGAGGAACTTGCAAAGCATCAGCACCCACTTAATATGGAAGTTAGTGCCAACGAGTTGAGACTTACGGAGTATATTCGTGAAGCCAACGTTCAATACCAAGGCCCTTGACAAGTTTTGCTTTGCAAGCAAGCATCGCATTCTCGATGTCCACAGGTTCCTTCGACTGGCTTACACTTAAGAAACGAGCTGTGATTCTTATTCTGACATCTGCAGCATACCCACGACATGCTGGGCGGGGTATAATAGCTGATGCGTGGATCGGAAGTGAGCGTCAAATTCGATGTCTTGCTAGTAGCGGGTTAGGGATGTTGAGTAAAGATTATGAATGCTAGAAGGGTGGAAATCTGAGCCTTGATAGAGGGTCCTCGGAAGACGTGATAGTCGTTATACTTCTGTTTCTGGTAGGACGACGAAGTCCGAAACCTGCGATGTCTTATGTGGCAACTATTTTCGGCCATAATGGAGTTTCCCTTGTACGACTTTAGGTCTATAGACTGGTGAGGTCTGGTTTGATGACATTATAAAAAAACTATAGATTATTTCCTTGTACAACATTGGAGTGCTAAATAAACTGGTAATGTCGTTCGATAGTGGTAGGTTTGGATCGTTGATTTCATCTCTTGGAGTCATTGGGTTTGTTTGGCCACTTTCTTAGGATCGTGTTGGGGAGGCCATGGCCTATACAGAGAGAGGGTCAGCGGCGTTGCGGCTGTGAGGATAAGCGGCCGTACTGGTTTCGGATTCGGGCCTGATAAGTTCGGTATACCTGTACGACGAGCGGTCTATTGGAGGTGAGGACTTCGTGTTCCCAGCTTGGCTGTCTGGGATACGGTCGACATCTCCCTCATAGGTGTAGTAGATATATAAAATTCCTTCATACCCTATCATCCTTCTTTTTCCACGGTTTCAAAAACGGATTTGGGAGAGCATAGTTTATGCGGATGGTCATAGATGGCCCAACGTCGTTGCGGTTGCGAAGAGGAATGGCCGTATTAGTCTCGATTTCGGCCTGATATAGCAGATATACCTGTGCGACGGGCGATTCATTGGGGGTGATGGCTTTTCTATGCATAGCTGATGTTTGCGAGGTCTACCGTCCAGCATGCGGCGGATGTGCTCCTGGCATGATGTATAAAAGAGTCCCTTGCCCTCTTTGTAGAATGCTCCAATTTTCAAGAACAGCTCTCATTCAGCTTCAAGTCGCTGGCCACTGATCCAAGCTCTCTTGTCTCCTTCTTACACCAAGATACACTAACGATTCTCACTCGGATCGACATCACCAGCCAGACACGCTCCCAGTTCTCCTGGATAGTTACGCACGGGAATCCCTCATCACACCCCCCTTCTTACCATATCTCCAGCACCGATCATGTCCGGATCACCCCACAAGCAGTGGACATGCTGCAAGTGCAACTGGACTGACAACGTCGGGCTGTGGACAAAGTGCACAAGGTCCGCCGCGTACACATGCAGTCATTATCAGTGTCAGGATTGTGCGATCAAGTCAATAGAGCGGCCTGTTGTGGGGAAGGACGGTAGATGTGAGTCTGAGGAGTGCAGCTGCGTTGAGTCCGGTGCCGGCGGTTGTTCTTGCTGGTGAGTTTTTCCTATCTTGAGGTGCCGTGTTTTGATGGAGATGGATGAGGTTGGTTGTTGACGTGTTGTTTAGTATCGATATCGCACAGATGAGTGAGAGGGGTGCCGGAGATTTATGGTAGGATAGAGGTGGATGGATATGGTTTTCTGGAGATGGAGGTTAGAGAATCGGAGTTTGAGCATAGAAAATTAGGTACGTTAGGTATTAGCGATTCTCTAGGAGTGATATGCTTTTAGCCTGGTGTAATGGGGCGGTGGATGCCGAGATGTTCTCAACCTAATGTGCGTGTTGGAGCAATAGAGTTGTACTTTGCGAGTGTGTAAAGAATACACTATTAATGATAACTCTTATCACGATCGGTCTATCATCGATTTTCCTAATTCGCCTACGTTGATTAATGCGCTCGGATTATCCTCTTACATCCATGTAAATCTGTTTCCTTCTGCATCTCAATCCATTTTCGTGGTAAGAAGACAGTGTAGTAAATTGTATGCGATGACCTAGTTCCGGAAACTAGGCTACCTCTCAATCTCGAGTGGCGATCTCTGTAAGTTGCTTGGCCTTTTGCTGCTCTTGCTTCTTGAAGTCGTCCTAGTACTATAAGCTATATGTATCAATTAGTTCTCGCTCGTAATATCTTGACGCCTTTTAAAGTGTGGGAGAGTATCGAGTGGCGAATCGTTCTTCTTTTGCATCGATTTGTGTAAATTCTGCGAGGTTCTTGGGGCATGAGTGATTTAGACCTATATTTTACGGCAATGGCTCAGTGCCCCTGGAAGTGACGACGGGATCAGGATGTGCCAGCACAAAGCATTCCCAAAGCCGTTTTCGAAGTGTATTTATTAGATATTATGCAAACCATAATCATTACATTACCACCCTCGTCATCGCTCAACGACATTGGCCGCAAACCACTCCTCATAATCCGTCACATCGGCATCTCTCAACTTCGTCTCGGGTATCATAAAGTACGTGATAATGGCGCCTAGGATATTGCAGACGAAGAAAATCCACAGGACGTTGGCAAGACCCAACATCTCAGGTCCACTGAGGTAGTTGAAGAGCAGGGCGGAGAGGATGGCGCCTAGCTTGCCGGCGGCGGCGCTGACGCCGTGAGCGAAACCTCGTACGCGTGTGGGGAAGACCTCGGCTGGGACGATGAAGGTGGTCGCGTTGGGACCGAAGTTGAAGAAGAACTGTACGCGAATTGACCGTCAGAAAGGGGAGGCTTGGAGATTGAGATCAGCTTACCTGAGCAAATGCCAAACACACAAACTTCCCTCCTGTTCCGATATGATTGTACCCACCAGCGAGGATACCGAACATCAGCCCCGAAATGAGGAATCCCTGAATCTGTATCCAGCGGCGCCCAAGCTTTTCGATGCAATAAATGGTGACAAAGTATCCCGGAACATAGCCAGCCACGGCTATGATCAGATTCCCAATGGCGTTCCTTTTCAGCATATCATATTCGTTGGCCCCTGTAGAAAAGCCAATCTCGGACAATATGACCGACTGATTCAGATTGGTTCCGTAGAAAGCCACGTCGAGCAGGAACCAGCAGGACATCGTCCCCAGCAGCGTCTTCAGATGCTTCCATTCCCCAAAATAGGTGAAGAAGACACTCCAGCTGGCTCGCCGACCCTGCGACTCGATTTCGGCCCGCACGGCGTCAATCTGTTCTTGGAGGCCATGACCGTCGGAAACGATCAATTCGATCTCTTCGGTATCTTTTCGACGGCTACGGGCTGAGAATCGACTGTTGACGCTGTTGACGGACTCTGGCCGCCTTTGCACGTTGAGTTCACGCGACTCCAGGAACTTCTTCCCCTCCGGCATCCTTAGTCGCGGCCACACGGTTATTAGGGCTGGGATCAGCGCCAGTCCGATCTGAAGTCGCCAGATTGCATCGAGTTGACCATATTTGCCATCGCCACTGAGGGCCTTGGAGAAGCATGCAAGTAGGATCAGGGTTACGAGTGAGCCGGCAAGCGTACCCTGAAGGACAACGACGTAAGCCTGTAAGTCGTCAACCATACACTTAATGGCAGGGAATTCCTACCCAGCCTTGATTCGAAAAGATCCAACCCAGCTGTTGGCCCCGGCGCTTCAAGTTCGATCTTTCTGCCACGATCGCAGCCGAAATAGGATAATCTCCACCAATACCTATACCAAGTACTAGGCGCCAGCAAAAGAGCCATATCATCTTCAGCTTTCCGGTCGGTATGCTGTTCGGGAGGCTGATGATCATGACCAAGCCGACCATGCCGATGATGAGTTCATTGCCATACACAAATCTTCGACCGAAAACGTCGCCCAGATAGCCGAATGACAGTTGCCCGACAATGTTGCCAATGTTGGCGGCAGCATTCACAAGACCACGAAGGAGAGGAGGATAGTGCGGGGGTGGATCAGATAAGCCGCCCCAATATCTGGAAAAAAGTCTTCAGTCAGCTTCCTGCCAGGCTCTCCGTGTTGACGTATTTGGAACAATCAGCTCACTCGAAGCTCCATATAGGTGTGACGAGGTTGACGATAAATAGGTCGTAGGAATCTAGGAAGAAGCCGGTGCTGTTGACGTCAGTCGCTTGGAAAATCAATGTCCATCAAGTAGACATACCCAGTCACGGAGTATAGTCGTGCATCACTCTTGCTCATCCATTGGAATGCTCTATTGCCCGGCTGACGCTGTTTGTACTCCTCCTGCGGCACATCTGGTCAGTTTGAGGTTGAACACACGTATTGAACACCGGATCTTACGAAGGATATTGGAGATCCATTCTCGTCCGTTCGCGTGTATGCGTCCTCGTGCCAGAGCACCATATTGCACAATCAGCGTCGACTTGACATGCAGCTCATGAGCAATGCAACGAAGGACATGGCTGAAGAATGATAGTGAGGGGCAGTGATGATGAGAATAGGTACAAGATCTGGAATATGACTAAGTGTTAAGATGTGGAGAGCTCCCGCTCGCCGATTGGGGCGCGACCCTTACTTGACACCAGCGCTGGTCGAAGCTTCCATTGACGATCAAACTACCGTACCTTAGCCTTCATACGTGCCATGCTCTTCGGCAGGACATCAATGAATCTCCGCTTGGGGGGCCATGTCTCCACTAGCATGCTGGTACACCCTTGTTCGCTCTAGTCTACCCATCCGTTAATCTGCAGCACCCTTTTGAGTCGGAGCATAGGCCTTCATATCGCCGCAGTCGGCAAGCCATGAGGTGCGCATATCTTTTTCCTCGCTAGTGGGGCCAATCACTAGCTGCTTCCTGCACTCTTCAGTCCCGAGTAGGGCAAGATCCATTAGCTGGATCAGGGGGAGCCCATGTCGGAGGAAGGATTGAAGTCAAGTAAGGTAGTACCTAACGTACTGTACAATTAACTCCGATGTCGCGTGACCTTCTCAACCAGGCCTTCTTCCCCAGATATGTAGACGCCAACGAAGACTGAGGTAGTATTCCGTGCCTCGTTCACTCCACACCATCAACATCCACGTGTAAGTATAATACAAGCTGATTGATCAATGTTGCATATACCCCTGTTCCCAAAAGGTTGTGCCGTTGAAGATGACGCTATGCCGTGCCGTCCCGGAGCAGTGCCGCATTGGCTCGCATGAAGCCAGTCCATAACGATTACCTACTCCTTACTCTCTAGTTGCCGTCCATGCGTGGCCAATATACCGGAGATCTTTCGCCACCGCCACCATGTCGAAATGAGACACGCTAGAATACCCGGTCACGCGACACCCTGCGTTGTGCTGCAAGGTACCCGAGAGTATCAATGCCGGCCCCTGCGTGAACGCAATACATTATGGTTCGCCCGGTATCTTTTCAAGTCTCATGAGAAAGAGATTGAAAGCCAACATGTTCAGCATACTGCTGGTGGTGATTCAGTCCGTGTTGTGTTGAAGAAGTTCGCTGTCGAACGGGAGTCCCGGGCGACCAATTTAGCGTCTTGGCCTTCCACTGGGCGGGAAACGATCATGGTCGCTTGTGATTGGTACGGCAAAAGAAACTCAAGATGCCAAGACTTGGCTTTTGGTTTTCTCCCATACGGAATCTAAGTAAGTACCGAGGCCACACCGGCGATATATTACATATGTTCATGAGTTTATGTTATGCGAGACCTCGGATACTCCCTTGATCATTACTGTCTTGGCTTTGGTTCTCTCCCTGCTCCCGCCGTTGTCAGATTGCGAATCCACCAGAAGCGCGCTGCCTCGGCTCCCCAGCAGCCACGAAGCTACTATTGACCAGTCGTGTCAGGCCTTGCGCTGTAGACTGACCGGGCGCGACCCAAGTGACGTTGTGGCCAAGCGACTTCATGAAAGCTACAGTCGCGTTGTCATACGCATATTCGAAGCTGACGCGATTGGGTTGAAGCTGATCGTGCAATCTGGTCGCCATGTACATCAGCAAAGCGGTGGGAGCAGACCAGATTTGCGCAGCATAGATGCTCACCTCGGTGCTGCAAGTGCTTGCGCGATTCCCAATCCCTGATCGAGGACATGCCACATCACCTGAATAGTAGCTGTGATGATGCGACTACCACCTGCAGATCCCGTAACGAGGTAGAGTGTGCCGTTGGAGAGGAATTCGACAATGGTGGGAGAGATGGACGAAAGAGGTCGCTTCCCGGGCCGGATGAAGTTGGATGGTGATGGTACGTAGCCGAAAGCGTTGGATTGATTCGGTACGGAAAAGTCATTCATCTCGTTGTTCATGATGACACCTGTCTCGGGGACACAGAGCTGAGACCTATCGAGCGTCAGCCAAAGCCTGGTAAGTCGATCTGGTGGTTTTGGCAAGGTACCCAAAGAGCAGATTGATAGTCGAGGTAAGGGAGATGGACAAGCCAGACTCGTCTGCCGTCACAACATGAGAGGTTCCGTGACTTGAAATATGTCAGCTTAAGACTAATTGCGCTAGCGGCGACGAATCCCAAGGACTGACGCTTCCAGAACACCTTCAAGTCCTGTCGGATTGTATTCTGACACGTTGAGTGTCCGGACGGACGATATCTGGTTTCGGATATTCGCTGTCGTCGTCTCATTGAGCATTTCCTGCTGGTAAGCGTCGAGACCTTTGACAAAGGAAGGGTCGCCCAGGTTCGATCGCTGAAAGACGGTCAGTACAGCTTGGTCAACCTTCATGAAATATTCCTGACCTGTCCATATGCAAACCTCATGGCTTCATCCAGTCTATGTGTGGTGAGATTTATTTCGGACGGCACGCCAAAACCCGAGTATCCTTCTATGATCTTCATGACAGAGAGAGCCACGGTTCCTGAAGATGGAGCAGAACCAGAGGTGATCTTATAATCTCTATAGGTAATCTGCGAAGGATTCCTGATAGCCACGGTATAATTCTTCAGATCATCCAGTGTCATGGTACCATTAGCACCATCCAGAGCTTTGATCGTAGCGTTTGCAATCGGCCCCGTATAGAAAGCATCTGGCCCGTACTTCGCAATGGTCTCGAGTGTATCCGCATAGCGTTTCCTGGTGATTGTCTGGTTGAGCCCCAGCAGTGTACCGTTGGGCGCAAAATCGATGGCAAAACTAGGGTCTTCGAGCAGGAAGTTCGGGCCGCCCGCAATCGCATTCTTCTCCTGATTGACCAGGTCCTGGGTTACCTTGAAGCCATGCCGAGCAACATGGATAGCTGGCTGCATGACTTGAGCCCATGAAAGTTTACCATAGCCTTTGTGTAGGTGTTCTAGGCCACGGATCTCGCCGGGGACTCCGCTACATATGAGTGAATTTCCACCGAGTATATATATAAGAACTAAGTTGTTGGCGAGTCAGCTCACCTTGCAAGGCCGCCGAATAAGCTCAAATTGACGTTTTGGTTGTACATATCCTGGAAAGCGGCTGCAGGGGCTGTCTCCCTGAAATCAATGAATTCATACGAGCCATTAGATAATCGAACTTTCACCAGTCAGTAAGTCGGCGTCATAGTGAGGAGTGACGCCAAGCTATGCTTGGAATTACCAAGCATAAATCCGCCGCCTCCAATACCGCTATGGTACATGCCTGGGCTTGTGATTAGCAAAGAAAACCAACTGTAGCCTGATGCAATATACCAATCACGCCGACGCAGAAGACGGTACCCACTAGCTAAGTTGCAATTACACGTTAGCATTGGTGACATGACCCCTAGCGATCAATCATGTCGTATGACACGTACAGCATCAGCCGCATTACCACCCGCTTTGATAAGTCCAATCCCAATTTGACTGCATACTGAGCTTTCGGACGCAACAGCTCCTAGCTTATCATGCTCTTGATGCTGTCGCGCTTCAAGTCCATGATGCGACTGAGGAACAGATAGCCCTACAGTAGGCCAACTCCAGACGACGAGTGATATAGTAAAGCTCAAGCAGGTAAAAAGCATCATTCTTTTTCCAAGTGAGCTTAGTCTTTAGAAATGGCTGAGGATGGCGATGAAGGTTATGTACCTACATAGGAATTGTGGCACAGCACGCCAAGCGGAAGGATTCCGAACTTGGACGGATAGGGAAGGTGAGAACAAATGATTAGTAAAAGCAACGAACGAGAACTTAGAAGGCAATATGCTTCTGCATTTGATATACCTCGCTTATCTCTCACATACAAGACTCCCTCTCCAAGAGTACATACTAGGTAGTGGAGCTCTTCTTCGCCTTGATCTGAGCAGCCGCAGCTTCAGCAGCCGCTGCCTTGGACTCCGCAATCTTAGCAGCCCCTTTTGCCTGATCCTTCTCTGATATATCCCTGATGGAACTCTCCGAACCATCCTGATTGACATGCACCGATTTCAACGGTAATCCTAGTCCGTTCAGGAGCCAAATTGTCAGACGGGCTAGTTCCCCAGGCGGATCTTCCGCACGTCGCTCGTGAAAATTGCCCCTAATTGCGATGTGGTCAGCTGAAGTGGCATTGACTGATACCAAGTCTCATGCTAAAGTGTGAGCTCCAAAGGTTTTAAATATACCTTGCCATGGCTTCTACAGCTCCTAGCCTGTTCATTTCCGTTTCTTTCTTATCTACGTACGTCTCCAAACGCTGCCAATCCGCTGAGTTTTGGTGCGATTTATCCAAGAAGCTAATGGTCTTGGTCTTGTAAGCGCGAGCAATTCGCTCGGCAGCCTTCGCCTGGGCGCTGGTCGAGAAGACGGCTTTAAGGGTTTGGCTTCAGATACATGTTAGCTGTCGTCATTAGCAAGGACATTTAACAAACTTCATGGCGTAAATTATGCCGATCAAGAGAGAATCTCGTCTAAAAAGCCACTTTACTCAATGTGATACAGCGCAAATTGGTATACACTGGAGCAGATCTAGCAAAGCTTGGTTTTTAATGCTTCGGATTAAGAATGGTTCAGCTTGAATGATGGTGTTTCGTGAGTGAGAAGAGGAAGGTAGCTCACATTTATAGACCGGTCCACCGTCATTTCAAGAGCTGCGAGGAGTGAAGGTACTGCAAATAACCCCGCAGTATTCATTCATTCACTGTGCTGCATCACTCCTGACGGTCATGCGGAGATCTTACGTTTCTTCAGTGCAACCAGCTAGGTGCCAAAAGTTGTTCGGCCCAAGAGTTGCTTCACCATGATACTCGGAGAAATGTGTTATCTCAGATGAGCAACAGTGCAAGAAGACCTGACTGTCATCGGAACGCCCTTCCATATACGGAACCGCTCGAGCCTTGTCAACTCATCACAGCGATTACGGCCGAGTGAATCAACCGTAAAAGGTTCAATCGACCAACCATCTATGCTCAAGGGCTTTCTTCGCCGTGGGTCGATTCTCTGGAAGCCATTGTAGCATGTGAGTGATAAAGTCAAAAAATTGCGCTTGCTCATCGCCCGACAAATTCTCCTCGAAATCCTTCCAGTAGCCCCCTTGTGGTTTCGCGACATCATGGATTCTTCCTAAGTAGATGTCAGTTCATGAACCAAATGTAGCGTTAATGGGTAGGAAGTATTACCTTCAGAGTCTAAGTGTTCGACTACCTGGCGCAAAACCAGCGTTTCTGGAGCTGGGCCGAAGAAATACACCATCTCACTCAAGTGCCCCTTTGCCGAATACTTAAGCTCGTTTGGCAGCAATCCATGAAACAGCCATCGACCCTCGAAAGTTTCCCAGACCTTCACCAATTAATCGAATCCCATTAGAATGACAGCAAGAAGACACCTACAAAACATGCCAAATTCCATATATCAGCCTTAGTATCCCATGGCAAGCCGAGAACAATCTCTGGAGCACGCATAGTTGGTAATTGAGCTTCGCCAATTTCACCATCGGGTTTGGGAAAGTAGGCGGCCTGGCCAAAATCGGCGAGTCGGATATTGAAGTTCTTCTCCAAGTCTTTTGCGGCCTTCATCTTCGTTGAACGAATTGTTGCCTCAGGGCCAACTTTAGCAATTTCACCTGCTTTCGGGACATCCTTCAAGTATCGTTGCACAACGCTTTCCTCCAGCTCGCACAATATATTCTTATCGTAGATATCTGTAGAGTTGAATCAGTAGGCACAGAAGCGGAACAGCCTAGTACTGATTATTATAGTCGTACCGGTGTGGATGATACCGCACGAATGAGTATAGTCCAAAGCTTCTAGAAGCTGCCTAGTCACCCTCCTCATTGCTACCAAGGGAAGCTTCCTCCCAGGCATTAAGTCTTGAAATTCTTCCAGCGATTGTCCCATGGCTTTGTAGACAAGGCACATGTGGTGGCCATCAGTCCCTTGATGGATAAAGGAGTCGACTAAGTGAACAATACGAGAGTAACCAGGATGGGCTACGTCGCCACAATCCAATAGTCTCATAATGTCACGCTCGTGTCTTGGATCCTTCATCATTACTTGCGTGCACACTTTGACCGACACCCATTGCTGATTCCTGAATGATAATTAGAGGAGAGAGCAAAAGCTAAAAGAATTACATACTCAACATTCCTCGCGAACCAGACTGTCGAAACTTGGCCATAGCCCAATTTGCCCAAGATGTGATATCGCTTTCCCAGGGTATCTCCAATGCGAACGCGACAGTATCTCTTACCTTCGTAATACGTGGTAAGCTCCTCTTCAATCTTCTTCACCTCCACCTTCTTGGGAATTCTCCCCAATAACCGCCACAGGCGTGACAGCATTTTGCGAGAGACAGGCTACAGTGACATGCATGATGGATGTATCAAAGTGAATGAATGAAAAATTAAAGTACTTAGTCTGGCCGCTGAGTGGATTGCCGAGTTGCCTCAGATATGCCAAGCCGGGCAGGTCGGTAGCTAGGCCTTGTCGGGTTAGATCATGGACGGGCTTGTTCGGCCAATGACAAGCATGCAGATCTTGAACCAGCCACGCCGTCAATATCGCATTGCCGCAGGTGGTGGAGTCCACATCAACATCCTCTGGAAAGGCAGCCGATATGACTTCATTCTCTCGTCTTGGTTCGACAAATGGTCGAGGCTGCTGATTAGAGCTGATGTGGGCGCCGAAAACCTACATAATACTGGAAGCCAAAGGCTCAGGCTGTGCCCCAGACCGCTGTCACAGCCACGTTTCATAGGTACAAAGGACTGAGAATAGCAATGCGCAGAAGGAGGATTCCTGTCAGCCCAGCTGAGCTCACTTTGCTGGTCCTCTCATTCTTTCATGCTGCCAGACATACAAATACCATCACGGCCAAGGTACTTTGATCTGCTATTCAGACCTGTTCATTGAGCGATCGACATTTTTTGACATCACTTGCTCTCAACAAGCATCAAACATGGAATACCACCAGGCACAAACTCAGCCTCCATCTGGCTACGCAACGTCTCCCAACCCGGCCTACGCTCAACAGTCCACCGTTCCCCAGTCCGCCGTCCCTCGCATTCTCCACGTCTACCGTGAGGGCTTCACTAACAGGCACATCCTCATCCTGGATTCTGACAAGCGGACACCTATATATCGCATCGATGCGAACAGCGGTGGCCTCTTCAGCTCAAAGCCGCATCTCAGGGTCCATGAAGCTGCTACCAATACCGAGATCGCCACAATTACCTTCCACTCCGTGTCCAGCGATATCGACATAGTCATCCGAAATCGACCTATCCTTCTGAGCAAGCCGGGCGTCTTCAAGTCGGCACATGAATTTCAGAGTCCGGCTACTGGGGGCTCTTTTGAGTGGAAGTCTGATGGTATTTTCAGTGGTGGCGACATGATTTGCCTTGATGACAGGAAGCAGCTGGTAGCCAGGTTCGAGAAGAGCGCATGGGCGATGAAGAAGAAAGGGAAATTCGAACTCAGTGGGGGAATCACAGGCGAGTTAATGACAGAGATTGTAATAAGCGGTATCGCCAGGGTTGAGTACATAAGCAGGCGGAAGAGTAGCTCGTCGGCAGCTGCTGGAGTTGGAGTTGGTGGAGCTGCTGGAGCTGCGTGCTGAGCTGGGAGCGGCTCTATCCATTTGGAATGTTCTAGGGCGCTGGTTTTGTGGTTCAACGTTTTTCTACAAGGGTACTTTTCTACTTCCTTTGCTGAGTCTTACCCTTACAATCATGCTGGCTTCTCAAATAAACCCATGCTTCAGTTCGTTCAGTAGACTCTTCTTCATATGTTTGTCTCTGACACCCCGAAATCCTTCCGCAGTCGATTAGACTATTCGAGAAGACGAGCGTTTCTATACTCGCACTTGCTTATTTCACCACTAGAAATGCTTGCCTACTCAACCGACTGGTCAAGCGAGGTCTGTGAGATCCTGAAGCGCTTGAATAAGTGTCGCCGTGGACGTTGCGATACCCGCTATCATCCAAGCAATGATATTTTGAAAAGGAAGATGCGATTGGCGACACTTTTCCATTCAAGATGGATCCTCGAACTGCATGGAACATCTATAGCTTACGGTGGAATGTAGCACGTACGTCGACACTGTTAGAGTCAAGTCATCGATCTAGCTGTGCCTACCAACGCTCATCCACTTAGATGTAAATAGCTCTGAACATGTTCCACCGTGAATCGATTTGGACGCTGCTCACGCTACCTATCCTGCTCTCCTCCGACCTTACGAATGCAAAACCCACCGCCATCACAACGGAACCCCTACTCCCTCCTGAAAACACCACCATCGCCCTCAACGCAATCGTGCCCAACTGCTTCAACGAAGGCGACCATCCAGGCATTGGCCCCACCAACAGCCACGACTGCCGCGAAGCCCTCCGCATGATCTACCGCGAGCCCCACCGCGACAAGATCTTTCGCTTCAGCAAAAACCCTCGCAGCAGCATCGACATGATCAAAATCCCACGTGGCTGGCAATACGGCGAATGCATCATCTTTGTCAGTTGTTCCAACCCTAGGGATGCTGCCTATTTCACGTTCGGAGATGTGGCGCGAGAGGCTGTGAGGGTGATCAGGGACTGCGTAGACAAGCCGGGTGTCAAATATGGGGGCGTCCAAGAGATGTTGCCGGTGGCCACGTTCTATGTGAGTGTAGGACGACCCGTGAACCCAGTGAGGGTATCGGGCAGGCTTTCTGCCCCGCTGGCGGAGGCTACGCTGGTGGGGAACGGTTCATTGTTGCAGACGGCGTTGAGTGACTTTGATGGGTACAATGGTGGTTTTACTGCAGAATCATGAAAATTTCGTGAGAACGGTGCGGGTCATACGAATGTGAATATTGCACCGACTGTGATTTGATGTTACGCCGTCCTCTTTGAACAACTTCTCTGCTCTATCAACCGGGATCTCTGACGAGGATAGGGACCCTTCTTTGTACTGTCACAGTTGCGTAACGGCTTCTACGGTGGGACCTGTTTCGACCCGCCGCCCTTGTACAAAGCCCAGTCATCAGCAATGAAGCCCGTGGTCTGTCTGATTACCATCGTAGTTCAACATGGGCTCCTAATTGTGAAGATCATCTACTCCGCAGAACCCTATTTCTAGTACCTTTGGAATCTTTGAAATTTAGACATAACTAGCAACATAGTTCTGAGTCTTGTGCTGAGCCCAAGCCGAGAATAACGGCGGCCGCATGCTTATCAGGTACTTAGATACCCAAGGTAGAGCCAAGAGACTTTCTCAATGTTTATGGCAACTGATGAGGCTGTAGGATAGGTCATATTCTGATGAATCGTCCTACCCGCATCGATCTAAATCTCACTATCTGTCATTTGCTACAAATAAATTCCCTGGCGATAATCTTCCATCGCACCCTTCGCATCGTTTAGTGACGATCTCTCTGATACACACTCTGCCGCAACTATGATGGGCCTTAACCCTCAGATGTACGTTGAGCTCCTCCAATCTTTCGCAAGCATCAGAAGCCTTCCACATATACTTGCACAGCTGTACTGACACTGTTTACGTTATAGCACCAATCTGGTGATCATACTTGGTATGATGCAAGTGTCGAAGAAGATCCCCTTCGACGACCCACAAGTCCTTATGGGCGTTCGCGCCATGTACATCATCTCCAACCTGATCATATTGGGCATATACCTCTACATAGGACAGAAGATCAACGCGAAGAAAGGTAAGCTCCACAAGTATCACACGGACTCCTAGTACTTGCATTGACCTGAGCCCTTTCAGACATGACTACGCTCAAATATGTCGAACCTCCGCCCATGGGCTCAGCCGAGGAGCCCAAGCTGATCACCACCACCATCCATTCCTACGATCTCCAACAGCTACGCGGGATGTACAAGTCACAATTGATGGGCGTAGGAATGATGGGCGTGATGCATCTTTACTTCCAATATACGAACCCGCTATTGATACAATCGCTCATCCCCCTTAAGGGCGCCTTCGAGGGCAACTTGGCCAAGATCTTCCTTCTTGGACAGCCAGCTGTTGGGGAGTTAAAGAGACCGTGGAAGGCTACGGGTGGATTGATGGGTATGGGTGGATCTGGGGAACCTAAGTCGGATAAGAAGAGCATTGAGCTGGCCGAGAGGGCGGGCGCTGGAGGTGTTAAGGAGGAGTAAGAGATGCTCAAATATAATTTGGTAGAAGGACTTGGAGACATCATGGCTCTGGTCTGATTGTATTTTACGGGACGAAGATGTTTCTGTCTGTAGATTTGATAGAGTGCGTGTGATCAGCCACGTTATGACTCTTCACAATTACAGTTCAATACAATACTATGTGTGACTAGTTCTCCGGAGCCTAGAGGGTATATCATCATCATCATATCGCTCGAGCTAGCTAAGAATGTTACTCCCTAAATTTGTTGTTCTCCATATCGACGCCACTTCCTCGACAAACAATAAATCTGTATCATTGTCAGGACCATCCGCAACCTCCTAAGTACCGTTCTGTGCATTGAGACATTGCGTAATCTTGCACCCCTCCAGCATGAGTGAACGACCCTCTACACCCCCACTACAAGCAGGCGCCTCAAACCCCAGTATCCCACCAAGACAACCGCTCACTCCGGAACAAGTCAAGCGAATAGTATACCTCTCTACCTGGCTCTGTATCCCTCATCTAATATACTTATCAGGAGATCAACCGTCTGAAAGCCAAAGCACTCCGCGACCAGCGCGAGTCCGAGGCCCGCAACAGTACACCCCCCACCACACTCACCCGCTCTGCCAGCAATGTCGCCGCAGGTCAGAAACGACCTTACTCTGCAACAACCTCAGGCGTCAAACCCACACTACGAGATGCGAGAACTACAGGTGCCGATGTGGCCAAGGCAGGCGGGTTTCGCCCCCTGGACGAGATCCAACCGGCGAGGAACTTTACGAAGTTCGTCGAGTACGACTTTAGCAAGATGACAGATACAAAAGGTGGCTTCATGACTGTGGAGGACGACCCGCATAATAAGGCACTGCATTCGCTGAAGCCGGACGAGAAGCCGGCGCACATGACGATGAAAGAATGGGAGCGGCATCAATTACTACGATCGTTACGGGACCAGAAAGCGGGACCTTTTGAGCCCGGGATAAGTGCGCTGAAGAAGGAGGGCGACAAGGTGTGTCGGGAATGTGGAAGTATGGAGATTGATTGGAAATGGGAAGAGATATTCGGGTGCGCAGTCTGCAACGCGTGCAAGGAGAAGCTCCCGGATAAGTACAGCTTGTTGACGAAAACGGAGGCAAAGGAAGACTACCTGATTACGGATCCAGAGCTGAAGGACGAAGAATTGTTACCACATTTGGAGAGGCCGAATCCGCACAAATCCACATGGAACAACATGATGTTATATCTACGGTATCAAGTGGAGGAGTATGCATTTACGAAGAAATGGGGCAGTGCCGAGGCATTAGATGAAGAGTTCGAGAAGCGAGAAGGCGAGAAGAAGAAGAGGAAAGAGGACAAGTTCAGGTCGAAACTTCAAGAGCTGAAGAAGAAGACCAGGGTGGAAGCTTATCGCAGGAGTCGGGCTGGTGGCGGCGGAGGAGAGTTCGGAGACGAGATGGGAAGGGGTGGGAAGCATAGTCATGTTTGGGGGAGACCGATTGAGAACGAGGAAGGGGTGGGATTGAAGTCTTGCGTGGAGTGTGGGATGGAGGTTGAGGAACTGGAGTTCTAGATCAGCAGAGGACGTGTCAGTGTTCGGCGGTATGTACTCGAATGGGGGTGAGACTTGTTGATTGGATGAAACAACGACATCAATTCATGTGGAAAGAGATGAAGCTTATCATGGTGTCCTCGCTCTCTTACAGGATGGAAAAGGAGACGGGAATTCAATTTGAAGCATAAGAACGTGCAAGAAGGAAATGGATGATGTGCATGAGCGACTGATGGCCGTACCTGATAGGCGACTGAACCCCCACCACACCAGGCTTGATCACCTATGACTTGCTTGGCACCTAACTGATTGTGAAAGAGCTGGTGTTTCACGTCAATACCAATTGAGCACGATTCCAAACTTTGACTACAGTTTTTAGCAATCGCATATGAAGCATTGTGAGGATGCATAAAGAGACCGACGGATGGTATGCACTCTTTTGTACCGCAGAGATACCGCTAGAGGTAATTTGAAGCTACACAGAGAGCCATAACAAAGTCTTACAAAGCTACCATCCAGACAGTCAATGACATCCTGATCAAAGCGTGCGATGGCGCTGGCTATCAGTACTTGAAGAAACCATGGTACTTATGGCTGGCAACGGAGAACTTCGAGGAAGTTCAGCCACCAGCAAAGCGGCCTGACGGTTCCGATATCATGGCCACCGAAGCACCGGTCACGGAGTATGCTTTTCCACATCTAGGCAAAGGACTTGACACCCTAGCCAAGGAACTGCAGGATGCTTCGGACAAGGCGTGGATCAACCGTGTGTGTTTTGCTGTTATGGACGAACGAACGGCCAGAGATGGGTCACTGATGCTCTGTCGTATCAAGAAAACTGTTGATGTTGATACTGTGAGAGCCTGGCCCAAGCACTCCTCGTTGTATCTCAGAGCCATGGACGGTCATCGATGGGGCGAGCTTAAAGACACTTTCAGATGGCGCAAGGAGAAGGATGGCACTGACGTTCTCGATTGATATGGTGAGGACTGAACTATGGGGTTCTATGTTGTGTTGCGCGTCCTACCCATGGGCTGAACGGTGCGAACGCAGATCCATTTCTATGCAAGTACTCCAAGCGTAGACGAGCCACATTGCATACTACGTCTCTACTTAGTTGAATCATTCGATATCAGAATTAAAGGGCTCCACGAGGTTTACAAAGGGAAGGTCACGGGAGCGTCGGCTGGATTGCGGACCGATACACTAGGAGATATCAAGCTAGTCCTAAGATATCGCAGAAATTGGGGACCATCGAATCAATGCCCCTACCCGTCCATATCAACTTAATTCCCGCTGTCACTTCCGAGAAGTGCATTGTCCCTTCAAGCTTCGCTGCAAGGATATCGATCCGGGCTACACATTGTTCCTACCGAGAAGCCTGTGCAACCACCCTTAGGAGAGCTACCTTTGGCTTTTTGAGCCCTCCGTCAATAGCTACCCACCGACATTCCACTCGATATTGGCCCCGCCAACGCTACAACATATTGAAGGGAGTCTTCTCATGGTTGAGCCACAGTGAGGACGCCAAGTTCCAATGGCATGGCAGACCTCCGTTGGCATGGGGGGCAGCGGAGGGAGTGCCGGGGGTGGGAGCGAGGCAGGAGGCAGCGGCGGTGGGCAGCCACAAGGGACGGAGTACACTCTACAAGGTGAGCGAAAGCTAGAAGCTGATTTCGCTAGCAGAATTCGAAGGCTACCTGGCCGTGCAATTGCTAATGGAGGTCTCACATAGGCGTCATGCGCTTTCTTCAAACAGAGTGGCACCGACATGAAAGGGATCGAAACGCCTGGCAGATTGAACGGGCGGAAATGAAGTCAAGAATCGGAAAGCTGGAGGGAGACGGGCGCACGAACAAGCGGTTACGCGAATCTCTTGACAAGCATGTTAGGATTCTTGAGCATGCGCTGAAAATGGAAAGGCAAAAGGCGAAAGGTGGTAGCCCGTCGGAGGATGGCAAGGATTCGAGTAACGCTGTGAAGCCGGTCTCGAAGCGTGAGTTGTTAAAAATGCGGTCGTTCGATAATTGCTCATATTAACGTGATAGCCCAACCCCCCAAACCTCACAATTCCTTTCTAGACCTCGAACAAGAAGACCAACCTTCTCCGAACCTCAGACATGAAGCGGAAAGAGATCGATCGCGGCTATACCTTGGAAAGTGCTTGGAAGAGGTGCAATACCACGTTTTGTCACTCAATCCGCCACAGCAATTTCACGATGAACAAGAGCAAGCGCTTCAAAACCATCAGCAGTATTCTCACCAACCACCTCCTCAGCAATCCCTAGAGGATGTGTACGTCCAACAGGGCCAGAGGCCGATGTCAAACAATATTGGAATGCTACAACCTTCTCCAATGCCAAATAACCATGCTCCACAACCGCCTATACCGCGAGTCGCTGAGATACCAGCCCTTTCTCGCGGTATGCAGCAATCGGAACCCTCCTATATGACTCGGAGCCTTCCTGAACGACAATCCCAACAGCAAAACAACACTCTCGCGACGAGCGACCGCTCCAATTCAAATCGGCCCGGCTACAGAGTTCCCGCACCAGAAGACCAGGCCGAGAAGGTCGCACACAGCTATGACTCCTATGGGCGCCCTGTACCTACGCGGGAAGAAGAAGAGAGCGCGAGGATGGCCGAGGAGTCGGAGCTTGCAGATGCTGATGGCTGGAACTTTGACGATCCACAGGAGCCGCCCTCCGCAGATGAGCGACCGGCTCCTGAGTATCCACCACCTCAACGACCTGATACCGACGTGTTTCCAAGTGCGACAAATACGGCTTTGAAATCCCCAATCCGGGGTGGGCTAGGGTCGCACAGGCGAAAAAGCTCATTATCGAGGAGGCGGCAGAGTGATGGATCACACGAGCTGAGAGAGCTTTCAACATCTCATAGCGGAGGAAGCTTCAAAGGTGATCCTGGCCAGTTCAAGGTGCGCTACGCTCTCAGGGGCCATCTCGACGTTGTGCGCTCGGTCATCTTTACTGGTGGGGGAAGCCCTGCTCAACCTGAAATATGTACAGCTGGAGACGATGGAGTGATCAAGAGGTGGACTGCAGGCAACGCGCCGGGCAAAGGTGATGACTTGGACTTGAGGAGCGATCACACACATCGAGGTCATTCTGGTGCCGTACTCTGCATCGCAGCGTCGCCAGTACACCAGCCTTTTTCCAGTGGTGGCAAAACGCAAGGCGATGGATTGGTCTTCTCCGGTGGTCAAGATGCTACTGTACGAGTATGGGAAAGAGGAAGGGTGGATCCCAAGGCTACGTTGGATGGTCATACTGATGCTGTATGGACGGTCTGCGTCCTACCTGGAACGTCGGGATCAATATTAGGAGACCTATCAGCCCATCACGGCGGGCCGGATCGGACAATCCTGGCGTCAGGCGCTGCGGATGGGACCATTCTCATCTGGGCCATCAGCGCACCCCCACACCTCTCATCACCACAGACGGGTTCCAGAAGAGGAACCGGGGGCAGCCGCAGAGCCAACTCGGTGTCTGCAGGTTCCAACTTCCCATCATCCCCCCAACCAAACGCCGCGACTTCCAGACCATTTCAGTATTCCCTGGTCCATCGGATAGAGCGAGCAGACCACCCATCGCCTACCTGCATAAGCCCACTTTCAACGACCGGAGACACCCTCGTCGTATCTTTCGCCGACGCCTCCGTCCTCATCTACAATACCCGCACCGGAGAAGAGATAGTCGGCATGGCCAGCCTAGACACATACGATGGCACCCCAGCGACCGGCGTCAACGCAGTGGCAGCTACGACCGTCGGTCTAGACGGCACCCTCAGCTTCGACAGTGGAAGAGGGGTGTCGGAAGACGAGAGCGTGGTACATGGGCCGACAGGATCGAGCAGTGGCGTGGAGGGCATGATACTCAGCGGCCATGAAGACCGCCACATCCGCTTCTTCGACGCCAACAGCGGTATGTCCTCCCACCCCCCTTTCCCCCCTAGCTCCCCCTTGCGAAGCCTTCCTTTCCACTAACACCCCCCATAGGCCAATGCACCTACAGCATGCTCGCCCACCCCTCCGCCATCTCCTCCCTCTCCCTCTCCCCTTCGGGCGCCGAACTCGTCTCCGCCGGCCACGACGCCAGCCTCCGCTTCTGGTCGCTCGAGAAACGATCCTGCTCGCAGGAAATCACCAGCCACAGACTCATGCGCGGCGAGGGCGTCTGCAGCGTCGTCTGGAGCCAAGATGGGAGGTGGGTCGTTAGCGGCGGCGGCGATGGCGTCGTCAAGGTTTTTTCGCGCACGGGTGGTGGTGGTGAGTATGGGAGGTAGATGTTGGTGTAGGAATGCTTTCCTGCCTGTCATAATTACCTACCGACCGCACTACCTCAACCGCCGACGACTGAGGATGTCTGTCAGTCTGGATTGTGGAGACTACCTTACTTTTCCAACTTCTTGTACCAAATTGTATCGTCACGCTTTTCTTCCTCCATGAAGAGTGGAAAGGAAAGGATAAGGAAAGCGAGGCAGCAGCGCGCATCTTGTACGCATCTTTATCAGATACCATATTGTGAGCTTTGACGCGAAAGCATAGGAATTTTATGTATGGTAATTTTAACATTCAAATTTACTTCTCTCACGCTCAACGATAACGATCCTTTGTCGCCTGATACGACATAAGTTGTAGTTTTCTATTATAGCATCTACCGTAGCTACAGCTGGTTGTAACGGTAATTATACTCGGTTTATTACATACTATTCAACAACAGTATATATATATTATATACACCCCGAACTGAGGATTATAAATTACCGTTTTCGATCAGGAAAGGGAGCAGGGCCGCTTTTGGAGCGAGCACCAAGGGAGCAAGAGGGAGCAAGGAGGCGCAGCGAGAGAGCACGGGGGAGCACCGGGGGAGCACCGGGGGAGCAAAAGGGAGCAAGAGGGAGCATTATGGGGCAGTGCAGGAGCGAGGCAGGTAGGAGCTTGAAATGGATCTCTCAGCCTCCGGCTTGAGTTGCCCTTGTTCTTTCCCTTCAATATCAGCGGACAAGGCTCTTTTCGGCGCTGTTTTAGGGGCTCAGCTACGCAAGAAGGGCATCACTAGGCTAGCAGGGTGGATTTCTAGGTAGTTGCTGCTTAGGGTAATGGCGTTTTTTGTTCGAACCAGCAGCGAATTGTCTATAGTCTCTAAACCAATATAACAGAAACCGAGCCGTTTCTCATGTCTTCAAGTTGGAGTCTGTGCCCACGAGTCTACCAATGACGTAATGCAATAATTAACTGCCCTGCGAGAACTAATGCCATACAAATATGGTTGTCTCCATCAGCGTTTTTAGAGGCCAGTCGTCAGTCTAACCGAAAACATCTGTAGCGTTGGCAAAACTGATCATCTACTCCAAGGCATAAGCCATGGGTGGTCGTTTGGTGGTGAAGAGGGGCGAAGAGGCGTTAGTTAGAAACTGAAGAAGATTCTCGAGATTTACCTTAGTTCTGGTTAAAACTGAAAATAACCTTTTATCCCAAGTTTGTCCGCAATGTCTTAGCGATTATAATCTTTCAGGCCATTACCAAGAACCTTCTGGAAAACGTCATCGTTCCCAATGTGCATCTTTAGTTTCCTTAGTTCATCATCGAAATCTTCGAAATCTCTTGCCACTTTTCGGCAAGTAGTGTTAATAATGAGCTTTCCCACTTCACTTGCGAATGTGTCATGTAGTCCCCTACGCTGAACCGTATTGAGGAGTTCAACAAAACGATCAACCCAGTCATCCTCGTTGATAATCCCATCAACGAACCATTGAGCCACTGTTTCGTTTGGTAGTTTATCAAAGTAGCTTAAGGGAGGAATGAGCACTCTGTAAATCTCTTCGAAGGTGCCTAGCCCTTCCTTTTGGAGTTCTTGGACAAGGGTCTCAATTTGGTCGCTTTTGGGTTGAGGGATTACTGGATTGCAGTAACGAGGTGATATTTCCTCTTTCGATGTTTGAAGAAGGTTGCATGACATTTCAGAAGAGGGCTGTAACTTTTGATTATCGACGTTTTCTGCAGTAGCCCACATGAAGGTGGAAAATAAGTACAACATAAAGATATGTTGCTCCTCGCATTCGAAGCTCAAAAATTTAAGTAAACAAGTTAGTACTTTCACCTGAGAACCTGAATAATTACTATACAGTTGGTATCTGTTTTCTCGTCCCTGTAGTATCCCAGAGCAGGTCGATCGAACTGCCATCTGGATGTGGCATTCTGTAAGAAATAATGAAACAAAAAGCCTTCGGAACGCGTGGGAAGCCTATTTTCTTTGCACTCTAGGACGGTGTCCACTTCTTTAAGGTCTTTTCTAATATTAGGTGTCCACTAATAGACAGGTTTTGCAGTGAGATTATTCAACGTTTATTTAATAATTTATACGGGTCTAGCCGTACGCTAACCCTAATCTGAGTTTACCCGAATATAAGCTGTCACTACTTAGCCTTATATATCTAGGATTTACCCGTAAAACCCCTTTTAGTAATTATCTATTTATCTATATTATTAATAATAATATACTATAAATATTAATTCTAATAAAGAACTTATATACGTAGCTACTCTAGCCCTCCTTATCCTTAGTTTATACTATATTAGCTAAGTCCTACGCCACGCCTATATCCTATTAATTAAGTATTAGAGTAAGAAGTAGAGTCTTAATAATTTCCTACCTAAGTAAATAAGGCGGATATTTAGATTTACTAAGAATAAGATATATTAATTACTTACTTATTTTAACCTTAAAAGTATTAACTAGTAATATAGTTATTAACCTAGCTTAAAGCTTACTCTATATCTTATTTTAATAAAATTCTTATACCTACGTCTTCTATATAAGTTATTAATAATATTTAGCTAGTCTCCCTCCTTTATTTCTACTATAATTAATAATATCCTTAAGTACTTATATAATTACTATAATCCTATCTTACGCTAGTATCCTATTCTTAAATATAATAGAATTTAGAGGTATGTAAGGGTAATTAAATATATAGGTAAAATATATAGGAGGTCTATAGTTTAGGGGTTTATTAATAGAATATTTTAGTACTTCTATTAATTAAAGGAAGACTAGAGGTTCTTCTACTCTATATATAAAA
>JAABUX010000628.1_pt1 | contig 58598 bp, 57 predicted proteins | sample 5561851 | NCBI WGS metagenome assembly JAABUX01 (sample SAMN10711883, study PRJNA513361) | rock metagenome | isolation source: Antarctica rocks | place: Antarctica: Victoria Land, Richard Nunatak red sandstone | collected 2016-01-03
AGCTATACCCGAACGCAGATGCGGTAGAAATTTGCAAAGCATTTCCTGATAGAACATGGGACGGTATTCAACACCGTGCAAATAGATTACTCATAAAGCGAGAGAACAGAAAGCATTCCTCTTTCCCTGTAAGCGAGAGGTATGGGACAGAGGAAGACAAGCAGTATGAAGAGGAGCATGGATTGTCGCCAATAAGTAAAAATACGCAATGGTCAAAATAATCCCCAGTGGTCCTGGCAGCAGACGGAAGCGTAGCACGAAGAAGAGTTGAATCAACCCAACCACTGCCCCTTCGCCCATTGTAAATACGAGGTCGGGTAACAGCAACTTCACAAATAGGAAAGCAGGGAAACGCTCCTTTGTAGCTGCTTGCTTCTCCGTCTTATTACGAGTTGCTGTAGCTGCTTGCACTTTGGTACGCGGCGTCTCGCGCAAGAACCAGAGCGGAATACTAAATACAATCGTAAAGAGTGCAGCCGCCAGTACGCCCCAGCGTAGCGGCAGTGTGCTGGCGGCAGACACATGGAGCAGCCCGCCCACAAATTCAGGAATGGCACCACCCAGTAGATTGCCAAGCGATCCAACTCCAAGTAACAAAAAGCTGTTGAACGCTAGCACACCAACACGCTGTCGCTCTGTCGTGTTCTCGACTAATAGTGGCACATTTGTTACCCAATATGCTGTTGCAACGGAACCTTGCAGAAAACTGAACAACAGCAACAAGGGTGCTGTTGTCACCAGACCAGTGAAGGCAAGAAACAATGGTGCGAGGAATGCAGAGACCAATAATACAGGTCTGCGTCCAATGCGGTCAGCGAGCAAACCTGTTGGTACGGCTCCTACAAGTGCGCCAACAGCACTCGCAGCATTGAGAATGCCGATGAAATCGGGACGATAGCCGAGACTATGAGCGTAATAGCTGATATTTAACAGCGCAATCGTAAGTTGGAATCCTTTTCCCAGCGTGAAGAGATAGAGAATATACACGTTGCGCGGCAAACTTTTTAGTGGTGATACGACCCGTTCCGCCCACGATTGAGCAGTGGCAGGTCGTGTTGCTTGTGTGACTGACGTTGTTTCGGGAATATTGGGTACCGAAGGCATGAAGAAACTCCTGGCAAATCTATAAACGAATATATAGAGAGTACCATAGCCATTCCAACGAATGCAACGGACAAAAGAACAGGTTCATGTATACGGTTACACAATTCCAAACGTGTTAAAGAAGATAAGAAAAATGAGTATGTACCATTGCAAAGCGTGGAAGTGAGCATCAAAAGGGCAAAAGGTTATCTATTATTTGTTTATAGCATTAGAAACATAAGTAGATGTTTAACAGTATCTTAGAGTATTTCAAAAGACTTGATATATTAAAAAAAGTAGGTTATGCTATTGACATCGAATGCAGGAAGTCCTCTCACACTTTGTTTAAGTGAGAGACATTATTGAACTGCATTTGTACAGAACTATAGATTTAGATCGTTAGATACAAAAGGAGAGTTCTAAAATGTTGACAGCTTTGATTTTCTGGATTGTCGTTGGTTTGGTTGCAGGCTTCCTTGCTAGCGTTGTGATGCGCGGCGGCGGCTATGGCATTGTCGGTGATATCATTGTCGGTATCGTTGGAGCACTTATTGGTGGCTTCATTATGCATCTTCTTGGTTATGATACTAATGGTAATATCATCTGGAGCATCGTTGTTGCATTCATCGGTGCATGTATCCTCATCGCCATTCTACGTGCTATCAGCGGTAGCACACGTCGTCGCGTCTAACACAGCAACGACACAGGCATAACTGAATATGCCTAAGTTTCTAAAAGGGATGACCCAAACAGCGGTCATCCCTTTTTTGTGCTATTTAGAACACCAATGGGCGACCACAAGGGTCGCCCCTACCATACAGACGGTGTAACGATACATTATCGTGTATAGTAGGGAGCGACCCTTGTGGTCGCCCGTCCGTTCTGTTTACCTGTTTACCGTTTACATCTCCAACATTACACGCGCACTGGACCACTTGCCGTCCACCACGTCAACAAACCCGTCTCGGATTCATAAGACGCACGGGCCGCAGAGAACTGTTGCTCTACATACGTTTTGCCAGAGCGTGTCACCGTGTGTTCGTTCTCCAGGGGCGGCCCGAAGTTCCAACCATGCTGTGAACGGGCACGTAACCAACCTTGCTCGATAGCTGCATGTTCATTTATCACGATTGCTTTCCATAACAGCCACACCTGCCGATCATCCTCAGTAAAAACAAGTGGCATTACTGGCGGTTTCGGTGCCTGTGTTGGCGGTGCAGGAGGCGTAGGGGATGTAGGGGGAGGGGGTGTTGGAGTCGTTCCTATAGTAGGAAGTGGTGCGTGCATAATGGTGTTCGCGTAGGGAGCATAGGTATTGTAGTACCAAAAACCGATAGAACCATAGCCGTGCATCTTTTCGATAAAATCGGTGATTTGTGCTGATGCGACACCATTTTCCAGTGAGATGATTGGCAGAATAGGTTTCAAGCCATTCTGTCCCAGTTTATGTGCCTGCTCGTCGAAGTATTGCCACTGTGGGTACACATAGTCTATCGCCGATTGCGCGATGCCATTCCACTCGGCAAAGTAGACCTGTGGCAGCCACGCATCCATATAGGGATTGAGTGAGAGCAAGGGCACGGGATGATTCAACGGATTCGCATACAGCGTAGGCATCCACAGACCCGTAAAGCTTGCTCGTACCTGTTGTCCAAAGCTCTCGGCACTTGCGTACTGCCCCATATATTCGTCTTCGATATCGGGAATGACCGCGCCAAACGTCTTGCCAATCCATACCGAAATCTGCGCCTCTTCTGTGATTTGTGCCGCACCAAAGCGCGGTCCATAACAATAGTGATAAGGGACAACACGTAAGCCATGCTGCTCTGCCACCTGCTTGAGCATCAGCAAACCTGCGTCATCGTACCAACGGTTTGTGCCATCAGCAACTTTTGGATGTACGCCCTGCACATGCCATGCTGCCGCCTGTGAACACACAGCGTCCCATTGTTCACGTGTAAACTGTTCTAAACCAAACCAGAGCCAGCGACCAGCCATTAAAGAGGGAACGGAAGAAGTCTCATTCATCGTGAGGAGTGTCCTTTCATAACGAGGAGTAAGAGGAGAGTATGTAATCGAGGAAAAGTGATTACATTGAAGAGGATACCTTATGTTGGGGGAAAAGTCAATACAGCTTGCTTGTATGACAAATTTCCCTACTCCCTTGTACATGACCTATCCTTATGGTACAATAACATTCGGGCGAGGACAAGAGTCCCCGCCCGAACTTATGCGAGGAAGCGACCCAAATCATGGATATTACCTGGCTAGGCCACTCCTGTTTTCAGTTACGTGGCAAAAATGTGACGCTCGTCACAGACCCTTTTTCTCCTCAGCATGGCGATATCGCGACGCTGAGTAAGACCAACGCCTCCATTGTCACTGTCAGCCACAATCACGTCGGGCACAATTATGTCGAGGGCGTTCGTGGTGTCGGGGGCAAGGCTCCGCGCGTGGTGCGTGGCCCCGGCGAATATGAGATTAGCGACGTACTTATCACTGGTGTTGCGTCCTACCACGATAACAAGCACGGTCAAGAACAGGGACGCAATACCATTTATATCATTCATATTGACGATATAGCTGTGTGTCACCTCGGCGACTTAGGTCATACATTACAAGAAGAGCAACTCGAAGATGTCGCTGATGCAGACGTGTTACTTCTTCCCATAGGTGGAGAGCATGGACTCAACGTCACACAGGCCGCCGAAATTATCGGACAGGTGGAGCCACGCGTCGTCATTCCAATGCACTATCGTCCCGCTCCTCCTGAAGGTGCAGGGTCAGAAACACCCACCGCCCTTGATAAATTCTGTCGCGAGATGGGAATCGACAAAAACAACGTACAACCTAAATTCACTATCACACGTAACTCATTAGCAGCCGCACCACCCGAACTACAAATAATCTTGCTCTCCCCCCGTTAGTTCCGAGAGCAGGATTATTTGTAGTTCGGGTGGTGCGATTTTTATGTATGTATGTATGCATGTTGGTATATGGAAAAACCTGTATATGCATGCAAGCACGACGGCAAAGCTCCGAGTGCAGGAGGATTCTTTACTATGTCTAAATTTATCTTTGTCACGGGCGGTGTGGCTTCGTCGGTTGGGAAGGGTATCAGTGTCGCATCGCTAGGTCGTCTCCTCAAAAATCGTGGAGTCTCCGTCTCGCTCATGAAATTGGACCCCTACATCAACGTCGATCCGGGTACCATGTCGCCGTATCAACACGGTGAAGTCTTCGTCACCGATGACGGAGCCGAGACGGACCTGGACCTCGGCCACTACGAACGCTTCACCGACGAGCCTGCATATCAGGCTAACAATGTCACAACGGGACAGGTATACGCCTCCGTTATCGGCAAAGAGCGGCGCGGCGAATACCTTGGCGGCACCATTCAAGTTATTCCACATATCACCAACGAGATCAAGGACCGCATCCACGCGGTTGCACGACGTTCCGATGCCGATGTCGTGATCGTCGAAGTTGGTGGCACCGTTGGCGATATCGAGGGCGAGCCATTCCTTGAAGCTATCCGTCAGATGCGAAAAGATGTTGGTAGACGCGATGTGCTATATCTGCACGTTACCTTGTTGCCCTATCTTGGCTCCACGAGAGAACTCAAGACCAAACCTACACAGCATAGCGTCAAGGAACTGCTGCGCGTCGGTATTCAGCCTGATGTCATTATGTGTCGCTCCGATTATCCTATGACCAACGATCTGCGCGACAAAATCGCCCTCTTCTGCAATATCGAGACGGCAGCCGTCATTCCGATGTTGACCGCCGACACAATCTACGAAGTGCCGCTCATTTTAGAAGAGGCAGGGCTTGGTGAGTTTCTCGTTGACGAGCTGCGCCTGAAACGCCAGGAGCCTCAAATGCAAGAGTGGAAAGCTCTGGTCGAGAAGATCAAGAGTCCACGGCCAGAGGTGACAATCGGCCTCGTTGGGAAATATGTAGAGTTACATGATGCCTACATGTCTGTTGCCGAATCTCTCAATCATGCGGGTTGGTTTCACGATGTCGATGTTCGTATCAAGTGGATCAACTCAGAGGCTCTGGAGCAGATGGGCGAGGGCTATACCGAGGTACTTGAGGATGTCGCGGGTATCGTCGTTCCAGGAGGCTTTGGACATCGTGGCATCGAAGGCAAGATTAAGGCTGCGAACTTCGCACGTCGCAAGAACATTCCCTATCTTGGCCTCTGTCTCGGTATGCAGGTTGCGGTAATCGAGTTCGCACGTAACGTACTTGGTCTGCCCGATGCCAATAGCACCGAGTTCGACCCACAAACGTCCAATCCCGTAATCGACCTGATGCTGACGCAGCGACAGGTGGCCGATAAAGGTGGCACCATGCGCCTCGGTAACTGGGTGTGTTGTCTCACGGCTGGCACCAAAGCCTATCAAGCCTACGGTGAGCCAATCGTGTTTGAACGCCATCGCCATCGCTATGAGTTCAACAACGAGTACCGTAAGCGTATGGAGAGTCACGGCCTCGTTGTCAGCGGTCGCTCAGCCGACAATAGCCTTGTTGAAGTGATTGAACTAGCCAATCATCCCTGGTTCGTCGCCTCGCAATTCCACCCAGAATTCAAGAGTCGTCCGACGCATCCCCACCCCCTCTTCCGCGATTTTATCGGTGCTAGCATCCAACTGGCACAACAAAAGCCGACGAACGAGGGATTTGAACATCAAACGAGTAGTGCGTTGCCTGCTTCATGTGTCGAGATATAATAACCATGTTTTATCTCAGTCAGGTGCTGAATGCACCAGTCGAAAATGCCCAAAATGAACGTATCGGCAAAGTGGTCGATGTACTTGTCCCAAGAATAGGGATAGGTCACGACCAGCCAAACGTTCTACTGGTCGAAGGTGAAGAAGACCAGCCCTGGCGTATTCCCCTCGTTGAGGTGGAACGCCAGGAGCATGAGCTTCGTGTACGTACAACTCTGACAGCGCATACACAGCAGCCAGAGCAGTCAACGGAAGACGAAATATCTTTGGCACACGAGGTCATGGATAAGCGTGTGATCGACGTTGAACATAAGAAAGCCGTGCGTGTCAACGATATTGGCTTCGATGACGACTGGCATATCCTGGGTCTCGATAACAGCAACCTCGGCCTTGTGCGCCGTATCGCGCCCTGGCTGCTCGGCAAGGGTAGAAATGCTGTACTCATACCCTGGTCCGATGTTGAATTGATCGGTCCGCATCATTCAGAGGCAGAGCAGACACTGACGACAGCATCAGTACCTCGCGTTGCCACAAGTGGACAACTCGCTGAGATGTATCCAGCCGATATCGCGGAAATCATTCATCAACTCTCACCTAAACAGGGGGCACAGTTGATCGAGACGCTCGACAACGAGACCGCCGCCGACACGATGGAGGAGATCGACACCAACCTGCAACGCCACATCCTCGAAAACATTCAACCTGAGCGTGCCGCCGACATCCTCGAAGCAATGGGACCCGACGAGGCTGCCGACCTGATTGCTCTACTACCGGAGGAACGTGCCGAGGAACTGTTGCGCCTCATGCAGCCCGAAGAGTCGGGCGACGTGCAAGAACTGCTTGAGTACGAGCAAGACACAGCGGGCGGCCTCATGACTACCGATTATATCGTGCTGAACCAGACGCGCACAACTGCTGAAGCCATCGACGCACTCCGCACAAACATCCAGGAAAACGATGTCCGTATCTCCTATGTCTATTGTGTCGAGGATGAGACGCGGGACGAAAGCACTATTCTCGGTGTCGTCTCGCTGTGGGACTTATTGATTGCGCCACTAGAGCAGCCTTTACAAGAGTTGATGGAGACCGACGTGATCAGCGTACAACCAGACACGGACCCACGTACCGTCGCCGAAACAATGGCAAAGTATAACCTGCTCGCCGTGCCAGTAGTCAACGAAAATGGCATCCTCCAGGGTATCGTCACCGTTGACGACGCCCTCGACGTACTGCTACCCAACGAACGGCGTCGCAAAGCCAACCGTATGTATTAATAGAGTGAGGGGACTACGAAATGGACAGCGAAGAAAAAAGTAAAGGGAAGTTAATTGCCTTTGGCTGGTATGGTGGAAAGTACAGTCATCTTAATTGGCTGCTACCTTTGTTACCCAAAACTACGCATTTTTGTGAGCCGTTTGGCGGCTCTGCAGCAGTGCTTATTAATAGAGAACCATCACCAGTAGAAACCTACAATGACCTCCATAGCGAGGTTGTAAATTTCTTTCGTGTTCTCAGGAACCAGAAAGACGCACTCATTGAGGCCATAGGTCTTACCCCCTTTTCTCGTGAAGAATTTGAGGTGGCTTTTAGTCCATTAACGCCAGGTCTCTCTGATTTAGAGAGAGCAAGACGCTTTTATATTCTTGCTCGTCAAGTAAGAACTGGCCTTGCTCAAAAAGCCAGTAGTGGTAGATGGGCACATTGTATTTTAACAAGTCGTGCGGGCATGGCAGGAGCGGTTTCAAGGTGGCTAGGAAGTGTCGAAGATTTATCTGAAATCGCACAAAGACTTCTCCGTGTACAAATAAAGCATGCATCTGCACTTGAAGTTATTCAACGCTATGACACTACAGAGACATTATTTTATTGCGATCCCCCTTATTTGCATGATTCTCGTGGTGATAGTAACGCTTATGCACATGAAATGACAAACGATGAACATAGAAAGCTTGCTGAGGTTCTTCATAGTGTAAGGGGCAAGGTAGCATTATCAGGGTATCATGGTGATATAATGGACAGACTCTACGCCGACTGGACCCGTATTGAAGCACCCTCTAAGCTGTGTCATTCGACAAAAACCCCCCGCCAAGAGGTACTTTGGGTAAATTATGAAGTTGAGGAGATTGAATGCCTACCACAGGAAGAGCCGAAACTGGAGCCGGAGACCCTACAACCATCCTTACTGTAACATTTGAGCGTGCGGGCAAAAGCCTTGTAACACCAATTGTAAGCGATCAAGAGGTGATTAGAAGAATAGAGTTAGTAGCCCGATCTTCACGTAACAGGGCTAGTGTTCGTTTTCTTTTAGCATGTACATTAGCGAAAATCGTACATCCCGCTAGAGATATTCGTAAGCCCTATACAGAAATAGGGACATCCGATGCTTATTCTGGTCGCGTATATGATGAACGTTGTATAGGTCCATTTGTACGTAAACATCAACTAGATTGTAACTCAACTACAGCATTTCTCACGCCTGCTTTCCGCAACATAACTACTATACTAACACCAGATATTATATATAATGGCTGGAAATGACCCACAAGTTTATCAAGCTACACTACAATTGTTAACAGATGTGCAGGAAGGCAAGGTATCTGCCGAAGATGTTCTTGCCGAGGCGTTTAGATGGCTTATCTTGATGAAGGAAGAAAGGGTACTCCGATTAGATACAGCTCTTGATAGCTTGAAATTTTCAGAAAATACAGTTCCTCTATCTTCTGAGGATATTGTAAGGCTTATTACGCAACACTTGAGTTCTCCCTATTCTAGTCGTCTTCCTGTCTTAGTTGTGGCTGCTGCTTATAAAGCGGCAGAAAAAAATTTGGGAGAACAAGTGCTTCCACTTCAAGGCCACAATGCTGCTGATTTACAAACGAAGTCACTTGGTGATGTACAGATTGCTCTCGTAGATGATAAGAGAGTAATAACAGCATATGAAATGAAAGCGAAGAGGGTCGAAATAGAGGATATCGACATTGCCATTGAAAAGGTTAAGAAGGTTAGCTATAGAATTGACAATTACATCTTCATTACAACCGACGAGATTAGCATTCAGGTCAAGGATTACGCTGATAGCCTATATAAACGTACTGCTGGTGTAGAGTTTGCTGTACTAGATTGCATCGAGTTTATTCGTCATTTCTTGCATCTATTTCATCGGATAAGAATAAGATTCCTTGATGCATACCAGGAGCTTGTGCTTGCGGAGCCAGACAGTGCAGTACGCCAAGAGTTGAAGATAGCATTTCTGGCACTTCGGCGTACTTATGAAAGTGCGTACAGTTCTGATGAAACTACAGGTACAGTATATAACAATCTCGAACATACTTTAGATGAATGAAGTTGAGCATTTGACGCGGTAGGCAATGTCACCAAACCCACCGATCTACGAAGAATCCTATTACAAGAACACTACCCATCCTTCCCAAGCGGCAACAGCACAGGCACAAAACCCTCGCCGGGTTGGTAGTCAGGTGATTGGTGACGGAAGTAGGTGTTGTACAGGTCGGCGTAGTGTCCCCCGCGTTTCATTAGGGCGTCGTGGCTACCCTCTTCGACGATGCGCCCCTTGTCCAGCACGATGATACGGTCGGCATAGCGGATGGTCGAGAGGCGATGTGCGATGATGATCGAGGTACGATTGGCGAGAACGGTATCCAGTCCCTCTTGAATCTGCGCCTCCGTGAGTGGGTCAACGCTTGCCGTTGCCTCGTCGAGTATCAGAATCGAAGGATTTTGGAGCAGCACACGCGCCAATGCCACAAGCTGCCTCTGCCCCATCGAGAGCGACTTACCAGCCTCTCCAACCAGTGTTTCCACTCCTTCTGGCAGAGCCTCTAGCCAGTCACCATTGCCGATGCGCTGCGCTATCGATAAAACCTCTTCATCGCTTGCCTCCGGTCGCGCATAACGGATATTGTCCGCGACTGTACCAGAGAATAGAAACGGCACCTGCGGCACGATGCCTAACAAGCGGTGATAGGCAATCAGGTCGAAGCTGCGAATATCGCGGCCATCAATTAGCAATTCTCCACCTTGAAACTCGTAGAAGCGTGATACCAATCTGCCAAGACTCGACTTACCCGCGCCCGTATGCCCTACCAGCGCGATGGTCTCACCCGCTTTGATGGTCATGTTGAAGTCGGCCAGCACCGTCTGGCGGTCGTCATAGCTGAAGAAGACGTGTTGAAACTCGATTTTGCCATCCAGTCTACTTACAGCTTGATTGTCGTTTTGATGTACACGCGGCTCTGCATCCAGTAGCGCGAAGATACGTTCGCTTGCCGCTAAACCTAGTTGGAACTGACTCCAGAACGATGCGATACTCGTCAAGGGAAACCAGAGCAGACCAATCGCCTGCACAAACAGGAACCATTCGCCCAGCGAGATAGTATGCCCAAGCACTCTTTGCCCACCGAAGTAGACCACGATAGTTGTACCCAGATTAGCAATGATGAGCAGGATGGGGAAGACTCCGTTATAGAGAAAACCTGAGCGCACGTTCACATGGTACGATTGCTCGTTAACTTTCTTGAACTCGTCGTACATATTCTGCTCTTGCCGAAAGTTCTTCGCAACGGTGATGCCACTAATGACCTCTTGCACATTGGCATTGACGCGCCCACTTGAGCGTTGTGAACGTTGCGTCAATGTACGTGCGATACGACGAAAGCTCAGCGCAACCACCACAATAGCTGGTGCAATTGTGAAGGCCAGCAGCGCGAGCGTAACATTTCTTGAGAGCAGGACCGCCGCCACCAGGAAGAACAGCAAGAACTGGCTCAGCAGATTAAGTGTCAGTGTGACAACTGTCGCGAACTTCTCCGTGTCTGAGGTGACGCGATTCACAATCTTGCCGCTTGAAAACTCATCAAAAAACGACATGTCGCGCTCCATCACCGCGTTGAAGGCATCGGTCTGTATCTGCAGCACCACGTCGCCAACGGCCTTCGCGCTATACCACTGCCGAAACAGGTTACAGGTCCACGAAAGTACGCCCGATATCAGAATGAACGTAACAAGCAGAATAGCCGTTTGTGTTGCCTTTGACGATGTAAGGGCATCTATACCCTGCGAAACCAGAATAGGAAAGGCGGTATCGAGTAGCGAGCTAAGCACGATCAGCACCGTCAAAAAGATGAGAATGCCCGTCTTGGGGCGAAAATAGTTGAGAATGCGCCCTACCAGTTGACTATCTTTATATGTGCGGTCGTATGCCTCAGCATCCAGACCATCCATAATGAAACCCATGTTGTTCTCCTTATGCTTGAAAAGAGTATTGATGATGAGCAAGGGCGCCCGCAAGGGGACGCCCCTCCCATATACGAACCCTCTCCCCATGTGCCGTCATATGGGAGGGGCGTCCCCTTGCGGGCGCCCTGGTTCCTTCTATTCTCCACCAACAGATGTTGTCTCTTGAGACGCAATCATTTGTACTTCCACGTTGGCATCGGTTGTATGTTTTTCGCGTGGCGCGAAGATGCGTCTGTACGTCTCGCTTTTTTGTAGTAGTTCGTCGTGCGTACCTGAATCAACGATCTCGCCACGTCGCACGACCAGGATATTGTCCGCCCAGCGAATCTGCGAAAGGCGATGCGTGATGAGCAGCGTGGTGCGTCCCTCCAGTAAGCGGCGAATGGCTTTCTGTATCTCGTCCTCGGTAGCACTATCAATCGCGCTGGTCGAGTCGTCGAGTATCAGAATGCGTGGGTCGGTCAACAGAGCGCGGGCGATGGCGATACGCTGGCGTTGTCCACCGGAAAGTGTGACGCCACGCTCGCCAATCTCCGTTTCATAGCCTTCCTTAAAGCTGTTGATGAACTCATGCGCCTGCGCGTCTTGCGCGGCTGCCTCGATTGACGCGCGTGTCGCCTTCTGTCCGAGACCGTAGCCGATGTTTTCAGCGATGGAACGCGAGAAAAGAAAGATGTCTTGCTCGATGGTCGAGACCTGCGAACGGAGTGAGTCGAGGTTCCACTCGCGCACATCGACGCCATCTACCAGCACACGCCCTGAGTCAACGTCATAGATGCGATTGACGAGCTTGGTGATGGTGCTTTTACCAGAGCCAGTCTGTCCGACTATCGCAACGGTCTGTCCGGGCTTCGCATGGAACGAAACGTTTTTCAGCACAGGCGTCTCACCATAGCTGAAGGTGACGTTCTCGAAGACGATATCGCCACGCATCTCTTCACTATAACCACCCTCGTTCTCGTCTAGCTCCGTCTCCTCACGCATCAGGGTCAGGATACGCCCGGAACCTGCGATGCCCAACTGTACTAAGCTGAAGCTCCATATCGACTGGAAAGCGGGGAAGCGAATGATTGCCATCAGGCCCATATATGAGACTAGACCACCGACCGTTAGTTGATGCTGCGACAACAGGTAGAGGCCGTGCAAGAACGCCCCCGCAAGCGCAATCGCCACCAGCAACGTTGGCAGGTAGCGTCCCTGTATCTGCCCGTTCTGCACAAAATAGTCGCGGTACAGCGAGGCGTTATGCCCGAACTTGTGCTGCTCTTGCCTCTCTTGTCCCGTTGCCTTCACCACCTCGACACCTGAAACGGCCTCGTTCAGGACCGCATTCATCTTGCCGAATTGCTCGCGCATCTTGTTAGAGACCGGAGTGAGTTGGCGTGAATAGCCACGTAAAGCGATAAGAAACACAATCACAAAAAGGACAGGTGCCAGTAGTAGTTGTGGATTGATAAATGCGATAAAGACCATTGGTATCACAAGGGCGGTAAACGAATCGAAGATGATATCGAAGCCTGGAACCACCATGTCGCTAAGCTGCGTGATGTCGTTCGAGGCACGTGCCATCACATCACCAACGCGCTGTCGATTATGAAATGTCTGGCTCTTACTGAGCAAACTGAGGTACAGTTCGTCGCGTGCATCGCGTGCAAAGCGTTTGCCGAGTATCTCAGCCGAGAGTCGCGCCGTCATATCGGTCACACCTGTAAGGGCAATGACGACCAGCAGGCCAATAACGACAAGCAACAAGCGGCCAGCCATGTTGCGGCTCACAGCATCGAACGCTGTACCCGTTAAGGCTGGCACCGAGGCATTGAAGATATTCGCTAGAGTTGATGTTATCATGTAACCAAGCACAACAAATCTGTAACGTGCAAGGTGCGAGACAATCCATCGCGTAGGAGTAGTACGATTATAACGATATTCATCTGTAGCTGTAAATTCACGTTTCAGCAAGAGGAACCTCCATCAAGGGCTATGAGACAGACGATAAGGTAAGCGGTTGAGGGCGTTGTCTCGAACCTTAACCGCTTACCTTCCCAACATCATATCACACGCATTCTGCCATCTCGTATCAGGATTGCAACGACTTTTTTGTGATATAGAACAAGTGTATCATAACAATCCTGACACCTTATGTCAGTAATTTAGAGAGGTTGTGGTAAACGGGAAAATAACAATAGACATGATGAGTGGCAACAACCAGCGGTTGTTGCCACTCATCATGTCTATTGTTATTTTCCAACAAAAATGCTTTGTGGCAGGAACGCACTCACCAACCAGTGCGGCATATCAACCACCTCGGAGAGCTTCAAATCAACGGCAACACTACACAACATGTAGGCATCTGCTCGCGAAAGACCATAGGTGCGCTGTATGTACTCGATCATGTGACGAATCGCATTGCGCGTCGCCTCAACCATATCTGGCCCGATACCATCGGTTGCGTAGTAGGGTGCGGTATTGGTACGAGGAGTGAGCGGCCCACTTGTGAGAAACTGCGGCTCCGGCACCTGTACATCCTTACGCACCGTCAGTAGCACCTTCGCATGCATTGGCGTCTCGATAGCCGTGCCACAGACCTCGCCGTCGCCCTGTGCCGCGTGTCCATCACCGAGCGAGAAGAGGGCACCACGCGCCTCCACTGGTAAAAAGAGTTTTGCGCCCTTCGTCAAGTGTTTCGTGTCCATATTGCCACCATGACGATAAGGTGGTATGGTCGAAAGCGCATCTGCTGCTCCTGGTGCCAGACCGATTTCACCGCAGAAGGGAGCAAGAGGAATGCGAATACCAGGAGCAAACTCAGCCCAACCCTCGGCTCCTCCTTCGAGGTGCCAAATTTTCAATGCCGCCTCTGGAAATTCGTCGGCCAGTAGGCCAAATCCTGGAATGAGTGCGGTCCAGCCCCAGTTCGCAGGTTGCAAATCCAGGAACTCTACCTGTAACGTATCTCCTGGTTCCGCACCCTCCACATAAATTGGTCCATTCACCTGATCAACCCGTGCAAAATCAAGCGTATGAATAGCCTCAACGGTACTCTCCGCCACAATCTGCCCACCTGCCGCGTCCAACAAATCAAACTCGACCTCTTCGCCCGATTGAATGGTGGCAATGGGTGAAATGCTATTATCCCATGCTAGATGGAACTGGTCACGATGCACATGAATTGTGCGTCCTGTTCTTGCTGTATCTGTCATATATTACTCCCCTCTTGTAAATCTAATCTGCCACTTCTGCCTCTTCACCATACACGGTATTGCCTTGTTCAAGGATACGCAGTGCCCTTGTACGTAACAAGAAGACGATAATCAGACCAGCTACCAACCATACAATCACGATTGGCACAGCATAGCCGAGTGGTGCTGCCTGATAAGGTGGGATGAGCAGGGGCACGACCTGTGAGTAGATGACCGCCACCAGTACGATAATTGGAATAATCGGTACAATAATGTGGCGCAGGACGTTGAACTCTGCCGGATGCTCACGGCGATAGAAGAACGGGACCGAGATGCAAGTCGCAATATACACAAGGATGATTGGAATAACGATAACAGTGCCTACGAAGGCGAAAGCTACTGGCGTGCCGTAAAGCAATCCAGGTACCAGGGTTGCGACAAGTGCCACGATCATTGTGAATATAATCGCGACATCGGGGGCGCGAAAACGATTGGTGTGTGCTAATGCTGTAGGTAATGTCCTGGTGCGACCCATCGCAAAGAGAACGCGCGACGCCGCAATTACACCGGAGTTAGAGTTAGCAAGGGCACTATTGAGAATGGCGAATATAACGATCAGGTCGAATGGTCCCCACACCTTTTTTGCCAGTGTATCCCAGGGGTTAGGGTCGCTGGTATAGGTTTTCGCGACGGCATTGACGCCCCAGCTAATCATGCCAGCGTAAGCACAAAATACGAAGAACAGGCCAATCAAGACCGCCGAGAGCAGAACCGCTTGTGGCACAATACGGCGTGGATTGCGTGACTCCTCAGCTAGTGTCACCGACGACTCGAAGCCTGCGAAGGCCAAGAAGACGAAGGTCATGCCGAAGAAAATGCCTTGCCAGCCGCCAAGTCCTCCCTGTGTACTGAACGTGGGCGTGAAGACCGCTCCGGTATTGCTGCTACCCGACGTTGCGATCAGCCAGATGGCGAGAACAACGAAAATGCTGATCTCGATAGCACCTAGCACAACATTGGTATCCGCCGATATCTTGATGCCTGCATAAGTTAGGAGAAATACAACGATAGCGAACACAATGGCCCATACCGCCCAGCCGTTGGCTCCGAACGAAATATGAAAAAGGCTTTTCATGAATGAGCCCATCACTGGTCCCAGCACCAGTAGTTGTAGTGGCACAATGAACAGGTAGGCGAGATTGAACATCCACCCTGTTAACCAGCCAGTTGTTGTGCCGAGCGAACGGCTGACATATGTGAAATAGCCACCAGCGGACGGCAGATACTTCGCAAGTGCCCCAATATTGAGCGCAATTAACGCACACACGATAAGAGCGATAAAAACTGCCAGTGGTAATGATGCGCCTGTGTAGGGAATTGCGGCACCAAGACTAAATGTCACGGCAGATGCAGGTGCCATCGTCGTAATCGATTGGAACAGTACGCCCGCGAGTCCAATGCTATTGGGGCGCAACGCCGACGGTTTTTCCGGGGAGGTTGTGGCTTCGAGAGACATTGATAACTCCTTTGTCTACATGTACGGGGACGAAAAATATATAAAGCCTCCTTTTGCATACATACAGGGTAAGCAGACAAACTGAGATATATCAATGCTAATCTATAGAAGGGTATAAGTCAAGTGAAGAGATATCAGGATGATTGCAAAATGGAAACTCGGCTATCCTGTACAGGATAGCCGAGTTTCCATTTTGCAATCATCCCATTTATTCTACGCTTCGCAGCATCCATCATGACCATGCGCTGGCTTTGGTGGTGGCACGTCCAGAGCAGGATTTTGTGCGAAGAAGCCATGCGGCCTGAGCATAAAACCATACTTGGCGACGGGCATCACGGGCCAGTCTTCGATACGTGGAGCATGATGCACGCCGACATTATACCAGAGTACAATTTGACGATTCGTTACGTTACGGTTTGCGACTGTCCAGGTCGGAAGACCAGCACCCCCGGCATGTTGATTGGGATATTCACCTGCGGGATAACGCTCTTCTGGGTGATATGGCGTCACCCACAGGTGCTTACCCGTAAATGCCGCACGTTGCAGATAGCTTGATTGAGGATCAGCAAAGGGAAGCACATTACCGCCCATTGATTTAAGTTCGTAACCTACTGGTCGGCCCGTAACGGGATGAATGACCGAAGGATTGATGATGCGCCATGTACGTGCGCTCGCCGTATCCACATTGCGCTGTGCCTCTGACTCGTTCACTAATGGCGTCCTTTTGACTTCAAACGCATTGCCATAAGGGTTTTCTGGTCCCATCGGTACTGCTACCGTGTTCAATTCTTCCACAGTGTTCTCAAGGCCATCGATCATGGGGTCTAAGCGGAAGCAAAAGAAGTGTTGATGGTTTGGAGAATAAAGCCCCGGTGCCACTAACTCGCCGTAGCGCGGCTCCTCTCCAGATTGTATCGCTCCGATATTCATAATTCCTGTCAGCTTGACCTCTAGCTCCAATCCGCCATCCTGGTAAAAGTTCCAGTAGAAACCATAGTCGTAAATGCCTACCGTGGCGATGAATGAGACGACAAGGCGGCGTGAACGACGCGTCTCCGCATGACCTGTGCGATAATTCGTATGTTTCCAGAGGATACTGCTGTCCTCCTCATGCATGCAGATAACATTTTTTAGCGTAGCGAGTTCGCCCGCGTTATCGGTCATGTGTGCATCGAAGTAGGTAATGTGTCCCAGGCAGTCACAGCCGAGTTCCAGAGAGTTACCTAGCCAGCCAACTCCGTATTCACCCACGTCAAAGGCGTTTTGCTTGGCATGACTTGGATTGGTATCACCATAAGGTACAACCATTTCTGCTAAAGCGGCCCGTCGCAGAATAGGGCGGCGTTTGCCGTGATCGTTGTAATAGATATGGTGCAGAATCAGTCCCTCGCGAGGTGCGTACCCAATACGAAAATCCCAGTTTTGCCAGCTCACATGATGGCCGTCAACCGTGTAGCTCGGTCCCTCCGATTGCGTAATCTCAATGGGTTTGAGGTCTGTACGCATCTGTCCAACGGCCTGTGGCGTATAGTCAGCAGACTGCTGTGGGACAGGGATAACCCCAAAATCATCCACACGTATCACTTCTCGCGTTACCATGTTGATAATAGCATGTAAACCTTCCACTGGATGAGCATAGCTGTTTTCTTCCTGGTCCTCTGTCTGCGAGAGCAAATGTACCGTCGAACGCAGAATGCGGTGCTTGTTTTCACTTGCATCGCCATAGTTACCCGCCGACCACGGATCGACTCTTACCAGAGAGAGATCGGTGATACCACGTTTTTCTAGTGCTGCGACGAAGCGCGGGTCAGCTTTTACAATCTCTTCGCACTCCATAAATTCATCGAAAATGATACTCGATTGTACGCCTTCGATATGCTTGTAACGTGTAACCGTGTCATGAGTAATGTCAACTATTGCTTCGTAGACAGTGGCGGGGTCCTGTGACTTATCCAGTAATACGACCAACGCCTCACGTGTAATAGGTTGTCCCTTTTGAAAGTGTAACGCAACAGCAGGGTCCGGCTCGTTGTGTGTGACAGAAACGAAGCGCACTTGCTCTCCCAAATTGCATTCGCGGCGAATAATCGCCACCACGCGTTCGATCTCCTGTGGCGTGAGTGGCTCCAATGGATGCAGTGCTGTCGTTTGTAGCGTGTCGTTTGTTGATGCGATGGTATCCATAAAATCCCTCTAAGCGGCGATTCAGTATTATCGCCACACTCATGCACAACCAATGATAAAGTGTTCGCCAATATTGTATGATAGATTTCTCTTCGTCGTTGAAAAGATATTTATTGTAGGGACTATGGTTTAGTAAAGAGCAGGAGTTGCCTCATCGCCTTCCCATGCATAAGGTTCTTTGGCTTTTGCCACTTGCATTGGACGTATACGCGTCATCAGGAATGCCCAGAGGCCCGCAACAACAACGCTAGCAAGTGCAATATAGACAGCTAGACTGTTTGGGTATTGTGGGAAAGGCACAATACTACCATATATGCCTAGTAGTGGAGTGAGTACCGCAATGACCAGAATGACCCAGCGCCACCATGCTGGATTCTCACGCACAAAGCGGAATGCTACTACCGCCAGGATAATGTAAATAACCTCAATGGTGATGCTACCGACGGTTGACATAATACCAAATTGCGTGAACACATTCCCCTGTGCGACAGCATCAGCTCGGCCAAGTTGCGAAAGGGCTGTCACAACAATTACGATAAGCCCCACGATGAGTACCAGCAGATTTCCACCGAGAGGAGTATTGTGTTGGGACTGGCGTGAAAGTACACGCGGAAGCAAGCCAGCACGAGCAACGGCAAAAAAGCCACGTGCAGTTGTCGCGGTGAAGGCACTCATGACAGCTAGAGCATCGAGCAGTACCGCGATGTCGATGAGAATGGCAAGCCATTTCCCGACGTAGCGGTTCGCCAATGTATCTAAAGCGGCAGGATCGGCTGCCCACTTGTCTGTATGGGCCAGCCCATAGCCGATATCGCACGCATAAATCATGATTAGAAAAAAGATACCTGCAAGTACAACCGATATAATGACCGCTCGTGGTATCGTTCGCTCCGGGTCAGCAGTTTCTTCGGCGAGTGAAGCAGATGTTTCAAAGCCGACAAAGAGCAGTATTGCAAAGAGTATGCCACCAAACACACCCGAAACTGGCACGTTTGCCGGGTTGAATGCCTGAATAGTATTGCCTCCGTCACCACCCTTCGCAATGATAGCAACAGCGAGAATGAGCAGCGGTATCACTGAGACCGCCGTCAATACGAGTTGTGCCCGTGTTGCGAGACGGATGCCAAAGTGATTGATCGCGAAAAGTGCAAGTAGTGCAACTACCGATCCTAGCCACCAAGGAATATTCAAGCCGAGGTACTGCCCCAGCGTCTGGCTGATCAGTAGTCCTATAACAAGGAAGCCGCCAGTTGCTAGCGTTATTGTGCCGATGAAATAGATGCCTGCACTAAATATCCCTAGTGCTGGATTCGTTTGGCGCAAATAGTCATAAATAGCACCAGCCCCTTTATATCGTCGTGCATAGAGCGAAACGACATAGCCAAGTGCCAGAACGCCAATAGCACCAATAATAACCGAAACTGGTGCCGAGCCTGCGGCAATACCCGCGATAAGGAAGGCAACGAAGGCTGTGCTGAAAATAGGCCCGATTGAGAGTGATTGTGCGATACAATCGAAGAGTGTCAATACGCCACGTCCGAGCCGCTCTGGTGCAGTGGATGTACCTGGTACAGTGGGTAGTTCTTGCTCCGTAGAACTCATGAATCCTCCTGTTGAAAACGAAATAAAAATGACTGTGTGACTATGAATATACAAGGTTGTATATTCTAATGTTTATGTTCTCGCCCATTTTACCGAAACAATATTGATGTTCTTAAAGAACAATGGGAAAATTACATTGTATGGACAGAAGATATCATATGTAACATCTTCTATGTACACAAGGATACGACCGTACGATGCCTTTTGTCAATTAACACAGCACCTTGACGCTTGAAACGTTGAGGTGCTGTGTTAGCAAAAGAATTACGAGTACGCAATCTCACTAAAAAGAGTTATCACCTGCGTCACCTGTTGCGGTCTCCCATGAAGCTTCTCCACTGGCGATGAGTCCACCAATTGTCGCAACAATTAGAACTGCTATGGCGAGTCCACCAACAAAGAGCCACCACTGGCCGTTCTGTACGAGAGTAGGTATCCACGAGTACGTTAATATCCCTGCAATAGTCATGAGGCTGGCAACACCACCAACAATAACACTTAGCCACAAGACAGGCATTGGCAGTATACGATTCTTCTTTAATAACTGAGCGTTACGTCGGTAAAGCGATATGATATTGATGAAGAAGAACAGAGTGGCGAGCGTCCATACAAGTGTGAGTGATGCAGACAGTATGTTGTAAATCACGAGGAGTGTATTAGCAGAACTTCCCCCAATTTTAACAACATATGGAGAAACGAGGAATACAATTATGACAATGGCTCCTGCGAAAAATGAGTGCGTTCTTCGGCGCACGTTCTCTATTTAATCTTGCAAACCATTGTGGTAGACGACGATCTATACTGGCAACCATAAGGATGCGTGAAGAAATCATGCCGTAAAAAATTGCCGATGCAAAACAATAAAGCAAGAAGCAACATACCGCAATATTGCCTACCCATTTCCCAATGCTAACATCAACGGTTGCGAACCCCTCGAAAGGTAAGACAATGGCATTCCCCATCGCTTGCCCTCGAACAACCAGCAAAGCAAGCGAAACTAGAAAATAGAGCGCGAAGACACAGAGAGATCCCCAACGAAGGTGACGCAGAACAATGGACCGCCTCATATCTTCGTTTTCTGATGACGCACCCTTAAATTCCCCTGCCATCGTCAATGGACCGGATGCACCAATAAAGTTCAATGTGATGATTCCAAAGAAGAAAAAATTGCCAGGGTTGATGCTCCAACTGGACGTGGTTGTGAAATCGGTTTGCGTGGGATGTCCTTTTAGCAACCAGACAATTGCTCCCACTATAATCAGCGTAACAGAAATCATTATTGCAATAGCAATCGCATTGATGATGTTCTGCACTATTCTTGTACGTTGCAGACAGATAAGTGTGGCGATAAAGATGATACCTAAGATAACGAGTCCTTGCTGCCAAGGTTCGGGAAGCCATGCATTGTTAAGCCCTTGTAAGATAGTAACAAAGGCGTCACATCCCGTAATCAAGGCAAGGACACCTGTAACCCAGTACAGTAGTCCTACAAAGACCGACCAGAATGATCCTAGTGCTTGATAGGTCCAATTATAAAGAGAGCCTTCGTGTGGGAACAAGATGCCAAGTTGTGCGGCGGCAACAACACATGGCACAAAGAAAATAACTGCACCAACAATCAGATAAATTAGCGAAACCGCTCCCCCTGATGCACCAAGCACTGCATTTGTAAGTAGAAAGAGGGCACATACATACGTGAAGAACATATCTCTGTGCCCCAAAACACTTGGTAATGTCTGAGGAACATACGTTTCTGACAAAAGTGGTGGTCTTTGTGAACGCGTACTATCGCTAATAGTGTCTACAGATCGGGCCGATGTTTGTGGCAAGATACTCATGTATCAAAACTCCCCATTGCATCCTTTTTAGTAGTTAGAACTATGGATGCAGTATATCTATTTTCTTCGATGGTGTCACGTTACTATATGCTAGATAAGCATAAATAGCAATGTATAGTTCTGTATTATAGGAAAAAGATACTTTCAATGCGTTCAAGCCGTGGCATTTAGCACGGCCGGAACACATTAACACCATCATTGATTTAATCAGGAGGAAGTTCCTGAAACATCATCTTCGTGTCAATACCTTGACGGTTGTTGACCGCCTTCATCACAAAGTAGATGACAATCCCGATGATCACCAGCAGAATTGCCCAACCCACACCAGACGTATTTGCGTAGGAGATGAAATCACTGCCACTCTTGAGTGCCAGCACACTCTGCACAACAGGCCATAGAAATGCTGCAAGGTACACTGGCACAATAAAGATGAGCCAGATAATCCCGTACCATACCAGACGCGGTAAACGTAGAAATTTACCTGTCGTGTTGGTCAGTTGAAAGAGGTCCGGGCGACGATAGGGCATCAGAATCGCATTCAGTCCCGGCATAATCCAAGTGAGGCCAGCGAGCAAGACACCAAAGAACGCGGTTGACGCCAGCGTGAGATTGAAGAACGTCAATAGATAGAAGAAGGCACCAATCAAAACTGCGATAATGATCACGCGCAGCGGTGCATTTGTGCGCTCATTGACGACGCTGAACCACTCCGGTACCTGTCTGTCGAGTGCCCATGCTAACACAATACGTGAAAGGAAGATCGCATAGACGGGGCAGAGCAGGACGTTCATTACTATGTTGCCGACCGCAACGATCAACCATAGCGGCCACGCTCCGGGATGTACCGCCGTTGCCATCACTGGTGTAAAAGGTGGTTGCCCGTTGAGTGGAGTAGCCGCGTTGCCATTCCAGTAGAGATAGCCCCACGCGTTGGTCAAACTGAAACCGAAGTGGTTGCCGAGTACGTCCAGGTAGAGCGAGTTCATGAAGACCGCGAAGACCAGAGCGCAGATGATTGCAATAAAGACTGTGCGCTTCACATTCCCTTTTACCTCGCCCGCGATGTAGGAGGAGAATTGGAAACCAATAAACTGGAAGAGGACGATGCTCACAAGACCCGCCAACGCGATTATGCCAGTGAATGAAAAGTCTGGCGAACCAATGCTCCAACCTGCCTTTGTCGCGGCAGCTGTGATAGCTTTGGCAGATGTGCCGAGAGCAGGTAGAGAAGCGTTCATTGCGTTGGAGTCGATGGAAAACGCGCCGAAGAAGCTGATGAGTACGGCCACAATCGCGAAAATGGCGAGTCCAGTAACGACTTTATGAAAGGTTTTGGTACGTAGCACCGATACACCTAGGATGGCAAGCAAGACGATCACACCTGCTACAGCCTTGCTCAGATTGTCCTGCAACCAGTTCGGCGCATTGCTGAAGACGCTACCGGGGAAGGCGACTCCCATCAAGATGCCAGTTAGCTGGATATTGTGGATAGCGACAATAATTTCAAAACCAATGATGGTGAGTGCGGAACCGACGAGCGTCCAGCTTTCAATCCAACCCCAGAACGGGCTGATGATGCGTGAGGTGAACACATAGTCGCCACCACTACGCGGCATGGCCGTTGTGAGTGCCGAGAAAATCATACCGAGAAAATAACAGGCAACACCTGTAAGAATTGCCATCCATGCGAATGCGGAGATGCCGAAACCTTGCCATTCTGGACCGAGCGAATAAAAGACAACTGCCCAACCGACGGCGGTACCAACAAAAGCCGCTATGTTAAAAAACAAGGCATTGGTCATACTGACATCGCGTACCAGACCCGACGCCTGCCGCACAAATAGTTTGTTTGATGAAAAAGATTTTCCCACGCCTTACAAACCTCTCTCTAACAATCCTTTTACAAGGTTGTGTAGAAATACTGTAGGCAACAAAATGTTACCCTTGCACACGAAAAGAACGCTCCAACTTATCTTTCCCTAGATCGAAGACGAAGCCACGTAAAATGCCCTGATTCGCCTCGCTACCAGCGTTGAAACAGGTGGTGCGTCCAATCTTACTTTGACCGGGGGCTTCGTGTACATGTCCATGTACACTGACTAACGGTTGCAATTCCTGAAGCGCACGCCGTACACCTTTACTACCGACAGGTGTACGAAGCACATCTCCCATTGTCACTTTCGGGCGTAACTCCTTATCTAGCTCAGGCGCAGTATCCAATCCGCTATCAAAGGGGGGAACGTGGATCATGAAAATCGCCTGACTGACGGATTTCAATGTACTTGCGCCAGACAAAATATGCTGGTAGTAATCGTCTTCGCTCCATTCGCGCGGCGTGTGCCAGGGGGTTGGATTGGCATGATCGAAGCTAATCATCTCGTGCTGGTCGTCTAGTTGCACGACCTTCCCAACGGGGTTGACCACAAAACGCGATTGGGCAATAAGTGCGTCAATGCCTGCATCGTCATCGTTGCCGGGCATCATATAGAACTGTACGTTGCTATTGCCGATGCGCTCCTCCGCCAACGCCACCCACTCGCCTACACGTTGCACCATTTGCTGTCTAAACAACTCGTCGCGCTTGTGTGGGTGTGCTTCCAGTTCCGCAACTTCATCCAGCGTCGTCACATAAGGATAGTAGCCAACATCGGAAATACTGTTCTCTATCTTCTGACGCTCGCCCTCGCTGTCGATCACATAATTTTGACCTCCAAAAGACGTTGTATAGCGTCCATTGCTCTGTTTGACAATGGGCACAATCGCCTTGCCTGTTAGGTCGCCTGCAATGAGAACAACCTGCGCCTCATAGACGTTCATCTTGATTGCGTTGAGAAGCTTGCGGTAGGTGCGATTGGCGGCATGAAGATCAGAACAAAGATAGCAGCGCAGACGTTGTTTAGCCATGGGCGTTCCTCTACTATGTTGGACAACGAGAAACTGTGGTGGATATGTCTAAAGTATACAAGCACACACTGAAAAACACAACTTTTTATCGACCCTCTTCCGGCATCTCATACCATCGCACACGCTCGCCTACCATTGCACGAGTCTTCCACTTCATGGATTTGGATTGTTGCTCGATCCGCGAAAGGAGCGTTTCAATGCGTTCATGCACATGTGGTGCAAAGCCGTGTTCATCAACGTAGGCAAGGATTTTTTGTAGGTTGAGCGTGAGTGTTTTGTAGAGTCCCCAATCTTGCGCGGTCAAACTAGCGATATAGGGAGCGCGGATACCCTGATCGTCCTCGCTAAGGGCATGATCGTGAAAGAGGGCGATGGTGTCGGTAATATCTTTTGCATTGATCTCGACAACTTGAAGCTTCGTCATGAGCAGGTCCGCTAATGGCAGCGTGCGCTTATCTATAGTGAGGCGTGTACGAAAATCGAGGATGTGACACATCTGCATGCGATCCACAAAAATATCTATCTTGCGCTCGTGCTGCTCATCATAAAACATCAAGCGTTGATAGCCGTGTAGCGCGTTGAATGCCTTATTACCAACATAACCCAGTTGTTGAAAGAGTGCCTTTGTCTTCGTACTCCCCTGGGAAAGAATAGCAAAGTCCATATCTCCATAAGTGCGCTGGAGCCGTGTGTCCTCTTGTATACCGGGGCAGCGTTCATAAATTGCCAGCCCGCCGAGCAAACGAAGCGGTATGTTTTCTGTCTCGGCTGCATCAAGAATGTGTGCTGCTTCTTGAGCAATATTGGTCTGTGGGTCTAACACTGCTTCTATCCTTATGTGTAAATGTTTGTGTATCGAAACGTCCCGATGTATGTTGTTGCATGGCAATATAGCACAGTTAGCAGGAATATGCCAGTCCAATTTGACGCTTTGTACAAGAGAGAGTATAATTTTACGGATAATATAGATTCTCTAATACCTATATACATGCTTACAGGGACACCTTGCCCCACGTAATTAAGGAATTGTTGATGCCAAAAATGTATGGATGGGTGCGCGAGGTTGTGCCCGAAAGTCCCGCTGACCGCGCTGGATTGCAGTCCGGCGATCTTATACGCACAATAAATGGACATACCGTTCGCGATCTTGTGGACTATCGCTTTTATGTCGCCGACGAAGAACTGGTGATCGGCTTTGATCGCCAGCAGGACGTACACGAGGTACGTGTCGCTAAAACCGCCGACGAGAATCTCGGCGTCCTCTTCGGTGAGGAACCAGCACCCTTCATTCGCCAATGTGCCAATAAATGTGTCTTCTGCTTTATCAAAGGCTTGCCAGAACGCTTCGCACCGCAACAGGGACTCCCACATGGTATGCGCTCATCACTATATATCAAAGATGATGACTACCGCTATTCGTTCCTCTTCGGAAACTTTATCACGCTGACAAACCTGAAAGAACTCGACTGGCAACGACTCGACGAACAGAAGCTGACGCCGCTCTATGTCTCGGTTCACACCACCGATGCCGACCTGCGCCGCAAGATGGTGGATGGTCCGCGTGCGGGCGATATCATGAACCATATCCGACGCCTCGGCGATATTGGTATTACCTGCCATACTCAGCTTGTCCTCTGCCCAACCATCAACGATGGCGAGCAGCTTGATCGCAGTATTCGCGAATTGACCGAGCTACGTCCGCTTGTCGAGTCGATCTCTGTCGTGCCATTGGGCGTCACGAAGTACAACAATATGATCAAAACGGGCGATCTGCCGCCGCTGCGTTCCTACATACGCGAGGAGGCAGAGACAATTGTGGCACAGGTGCAGGTGCATCAGCGTCGTTTCGAGGCCGAGAACGTCGATGGCGATCCCTTCGTGTATCTCTCGGATGAGTGGTACTACATCACCAACCATGAATTTCCGCCCGCGCAACACTACGGCTCGTACTCGCAGATCGAGAACGGCGTTGGTATGACGCGCTACCTCGTCGAGCAATGGGCCAGAACGAAACGCAGACTCCCCGTCGCGATGAAAGAGCCGCGCCGTGTAACGCTTGTCACCAGCACAATGGCACAACCCGTTATCGAAGGTATGGCGCAAGACGTTCGTGCCATCGAACAGGCAGAGGTACAGGTTCTCCCCATTGTCAACAAGTTCTTTGGTGAACTTGTCACAGTTGCTGGCTTGCTCTGTGGACAGGATGTGCTGGCTGCGCTACTTGAGAACGGCAATCTTGGCGACCTCGTACTGTTGCCGCGCGTGATGCTGGACAACGAGGGCACGCGTTTCCTCGACGACATGACCGTCGAAGAGTTCAAAGCACAGGTGCCAACTCGCGTCGAGTTCGTGCGTAACGCACAGGAAACCATCGACGCCATTCGCTCGCTTGCCTTGCCCGAACTGGCAACCCTGGGAGCAGGACGCCCTGTACGGGTGCAGTCGCGTTTGTAACTGTGTTCGATTATGAATAGTTTAGAGAACGGGCGACCACAAGGGTCGCCCCTACTATATATACACAATGCATTTAACAGGCAACGATGTATAGTAGGGGCGACCCTTGTGGTCGCCCGTTAGTTATTATACCGCCCTTCGTCTCACAATCGCCCATGCAGTCGGCAACAGAGCAGCCGCAATCACCAACTTCAACAGGTCGCCAGGAATGAACGGTACCAGACCGAACGTCAACGCTTTGACAAAGCTGATATGCAGCACAATCGCAAGCCACGACACCCCTATCGCGTAGATAATCAATGTGCCGGGAAGCATCGCCAACGCCGATGTAATGATGCTGCGGTCCAGTCCGCGCTCACACAACAGACCTACCACAAACGCCGCAATCGGAAATGCCCAGAGATAACCGCCTGTAATACCGATAAGATGAATAAATCCACCTGTACCATTCTCGAAAACGGGTAAACCAGCCGCACCTTCCAGAAGGTACACGATCATCACCAGACCACCACGCTTGCTGCCAAGTGCCGCACCAGTAAGCAATACCGCCAACGTCTGCAATGTGACAGGAACGGGTGTGAATGGAAGATGAAACGATATCTGGGCACAGAGCGCAAGAAATATACTGAATCCAACAACTAACAGACTATCTCTGAGTAAAGCTCTCCCACGAGACTCACTATGGGTGGGAACGAGATAGTCTGCAAGAGTTGTACCGGAATCAATTGCCATGAAAAGCTACTCCTTTGTTCGCTAAAACACAATCATTCCATCATTATACAAACAAAAAGAGATGCTTTCATAGGGTATAGGGCTAATAGATTGGCGTCTTAATTTGGTAGCGGGCGACCAAAATTCTTGCAACGGGCGACCACAAGGGATCGCCCCTACTATACATCGTTGATCGTGAACTATGTTGCGTATGGTAGGGGCGGATCCCTTGTGGTCGCCCGTTATTACTCACGCGATCAGCTCGGCACTATCATATTGTGGACTATTGATCTTGCGCGAAACAGAGCGCACCTGCATATCGCTTGCGCTATAGGGCTTGAGCAACTGTTGCAGGACATGCATATCGTGTTGTTGCGGGTCGAGCCATTCCTCCTGTGCGTCAGTGGGCAGGATAACTGGCATACGGTTGTGAACGGTTGCCGCTAACTCGTTTGGCTCGGTGGTGATGATGGTGCAGGTGCGTAGCAATTGACCATCGGGCTGTTTCCACGCATCCCACAAACCAGCGAAGGCGAACGGTTCGTGATTCGGTAGCGTAAAGTACATCGGCGTCTTGCCACCTGCCTCTTGCCGCCACTCATAGAAGCCATCGGCGACAATCAGACAGCGTTTACCCTGCAAGAGCCGCTTGAAGCTTGGCTTTTCAGCAAGTGTCTCGGCTCGTGCGTTAATCATTTTTGAACCGATGCTCTCCTCTTTGGCCCACGATGGAATCAGCCCCCAGCGTAACATCGCAAGATGCTTTGTCTCATCGCGCACAACCGTCACTACCTCCTGTGTTGGAGCAACGTTGTAGCGCGGCCCCGTCTGCACCGATGGTGCCACACCAAACGCCTTCGCCACAGCATCAATATTCATTGTCAAGGTAAATCGACCACACATGTTTTCCACTCCTTTTTCTTCAGCATTCCATCTTTCTATAGCTATTCTTTTTTAATACGAATGAAACGGTCGAAACGTAGGAATATTCTTGCAATACTTTTTCCCTCTTCACGTCTTTATATCATGAAAGCTTTACAGGCAATATTTTGACGTAGAGGAATGACCTATGTGGCAACTACTCTTCTCCACGCTTCGTCGGCAGCGTGGCAACACACTTCTCGCGAGCGGTGGCTTTTTCCTGGCAGCTTGCACACTTATTTTGCTTACCGCGACAACGCAAGGCACTGTGATACGCGCGAACCAGATTATCAGTCAGAACTGGCGACCCACCTACGATCTTGAGGTCTTGCCAGCACAGGCACAGATACCACAAGGCAAGTCGATACCAGCCGACTTCATTGCGGGCAATGGCGGTGGTATCAGTATGCAGCAATACCAACAAATTCAGCAGATCACAGGTGTTGAGGTTGCCGCCCCTGTTGCCTATTTGGGCTATGTACAGATTCCCTCCCCAATCATGGGCTTCGCACCTGATCGCCTACCGCAAGGCTATTATCAAGCGGATTGGACACTCACCGCCTCTAATGGCAAACAAAGCTTTGTCGAACGGCACCAAAGTTTTATTTATGAGGTGACTGGCTCTTGCCCCGACGATATGAGTGCTACACACGCAGATGCACTGGCAAAACAAAATATAACGGCATCTTCCAACACTTCCAACTGTAACTTCAATGGCGGTGGGGCACCTCAAACCTTCCAAAGCATAGATACTGGTCCTTTTCTCCTCACTGCTATTGATCCAACCGCCGAAAACCAGTTAGTACATCTCGATCAACACATTACGAATGGTCGTATGCTTACAAACCAGGATACTCTGCAAAAGACCCCGTATGCAAATGGCGCATCGTTATACCAGGTACCACTGCTTTTACAACGCCAACTACAGGGGCAAACAAACTTACATGTCACCGTCAAACGCCTTACCACGCAGGCTATCGACCCACAACAACTGTTGAACCGAGGTGGCACTTCCTATCTTACGCACCTATCAAACCAGCAAACCATTCTTTCTCAGAATGCTCCAACAATTCAGAGTAGCCTCATCGATATCAGTAAACAAGGGTACATTACTGCATTGTATTGGGATGGACATTCGTGGCAATCCATCTATGACTTAGGTGGATCTTCATTTATTTCGTTTCTCTACCAGCCGTCAGGTCTCACATATCAACTTACCAAAGCTCCCGGTGGACAGCCTAGTACTGCTTATACGCTAATTCCGAGTAACACACAACAGGTGCCTTCAGTGCCAAAATCTGTTCAGTACACTATATCCTCCGACTCAGAACTGGCACTTTCCAATCAGCAAGGACCAGAGGTCGCATTTCGCAAACTTACACCACTTCATGTGTCTGAAACAAATCGACCTCCCTACACAAGTGCTTACTACGCAACGCAATTTGTCGGTCAATTTACCAATGCATCTATTTCGAGCCAGTTCAGCAACCCGCTCAACTGGTTGCCGGAGACAACGTATGCATCGCAACCTGTGCAACTGCGTTATGATGCACAGGGACGCCCTGTTCCTTCCACCCCTATCTATCCGACGACCAATCCCGCTGGCTTCACGTTACAACCGCCTGTGGCCTTGACCACGCTTGCCGCCGCACAACGTATCATGGGGAACAAGTGCATCAGCGTTATCCGTGTGCGTGTGGCAGGTGTGAGCAGCGCGAACGAGGCCAGTTGGAACAAGGTAGCTCAAGTAGCGCAACAGATTCGCCAGACGACGGGATTACGTGTACTGGTGACGCTTGGTTCCTCACCTCAACCAACACTGGTCTATGTACCGGGGCTTACGGTGGGACAATATGGCTCGACGCGACCGATTGCACCGCTTGGTTGGGTACAGGATTCGTGGATTTACATTGGGGCCTCCGTTATCTATCTCGCTCAGTTGGGGTCAACGCGTGTTCTCTTCCTCAGTGCGATACTGCTCGTCTGTATGGGCTATCTCATTGTAACCTTCAGTGCGTTGGCAACGACGCAACGCAAAGAGTTTGCCGTTCTTAGCGCACTCGGTTGGCGTCCCTGGCAACCTATTCGCCTGTTTCTGGGGCAGGCTCTCGCCCTCGCACTCATTGGTGGCGTCGTGGGTATTCTCGTCGCTTTGTTGATCGCCGTCCTCTTTGGAGCGACGCCGATTCTGCTGGTCGTCATCTGGACGTTGCCCGCTATCCTGCTGCTCGGTCTGCTGAGCGTCCTTGCTCCACTGTGGCAAATCTGGCACATTCGACCCGCCGAAGCCCTACGCGCTGGCTCTACCGTCACTCAGCAGAGCGGTCTACGGTTGCGCTTCTCGTCACTACTGCCACCATTAGTCGCACTGTCACTGAGCAATATTACACGCTTACGTCTACGTGCGGTGATCGCCATTGGGAGCATTTTCTTCTCAGCGTTGTTGCTCACCGTTCTGTTCAGTGGTCTGCTCGCGTTTCGCCAATCGTTGCAGGGGACGCTCCTGGGCAACTACGTTCTCTTGCAAACGCAGATACCACAGATTGCTGGTGCCGTGTTCGCGGTGATTTTGACATTCTTGAGTGTCGCTGATCTCTTGCTCTTACAGGTCCGGGAACGTCAGCAAGAGATTGGGTTACTGCGAGCTGTTGGCTGGCGACCCGTGTTTGTGCAACGCATGTTCATCCAGGAGGGTCTCTTGCTTGCCTTTTGTGGTGCCTTGCCAGGAGTACTGGTCGCGCTCTTCATACTCATGGTGCAACATACAGTGCAAGGAGCTATTCCACCGCCACTTATTGCGCTCGGTTCTTTACTCGGCATGATGGTCATTGGCGCACTGGCGACGCTTCCTGCTATCCGTATGGCGGAGCGTATGCAAGTGGTCGAGGTATTACGTGCCGAGTAACACTGTTTTGTGTCTCAGATGCGAGAATAGAGTAGCGCGTAAATGAGAAGAAACGTATGAACGGAGGCCGCAATTCATGGATGCGAAGAGGGCCGCTTTCTCCTTTGACTGGTTGCTACAGACAAAAGAAGATGGATGTGGGCTACTGATGGACAGGGAGCGGCATGTCTTCTTCGATAAGCTGTACCAGCAGTATTATACGCGTGTGCTGGCATATTTTCGCTTTCGTGTTGGTAAGAGCGATATCGCGGAGGACCTGACATCCCTGGTGTTTGAACGCGCCCTCACGCATATTACAGAACTGAAAACACCAGAGGCGGCGGCAGCGTGGCTCTTTCGTATCACGCAAAACTGCGCCCATGATTATTTTCGACGCCAACGACCAGAGGTATCATTGGAGGAACCACTGCTTGCGGACCGTCTTCAGCAGCCCTCGTCAGAAGAACAGGTACTCGCCGATGAAGAACGCCGTAGCCTCCTCGCTCACGTAAGTTCTCTGACCGAACGTGAACAAGAGATAATTGGCTTGAAGTTTGTAGCACATCTGACAAATCGCCAGATTGCACGAGTGCTGAATATGCCAGAGGGAACGGTTGGCTCGCTACTCTATCGCACACTTGGCAAACTACGAAACGCACTACATGAGGAAGGAGGTTTATTGTGAGGAGACGTAGAAAGAACTATGATGATGCATGGTTCGCGAAATTAGACGCCATCGTCACAGGCAGAGAAACTCCTACACCTGAAGATGACGACTTGCTCCATGTGGCGGCAAAGCTAGCAGACGCGTTGGCCCCGCTCAATAATTCTGATAGATTAGAAGTGCGAGACTCGCATGGTATAAATGTGAACCCACAACGGCAACACCATACAATTGCTGTAGCAAGAAGCAGAAAAAGCTTATTGCTACGGGTATTACTAACCACAGCCGCGGTACTTTTTGTTCTCTTCGGTATCGTCGGAGCATGTCCCGTAAATACGCAGGTTGTGGCGGCAACGCGGAGTGTGGGGCAGCAAATCTGGCAAGATGCTACCTCATTTGAACAAATCGACGCCTCTTCCATCGCTCTGCTTGCCGCAAAAAAGTCGGGCATTCGCCCCTTGTTGCCGACAACTGTACCAGCGGAAACGCAATCTGTTGAGTTCGGTATTATCACGGATGATACCAATCCACAAGTGTTTAGGGCGTTCACCGCTGACTATCGCATTACAGGGCAGGATGTATCTATCTATGAGCAAGCCACAAACCTTGTCGTCCCGTCCTCAGCGGCACAAAACGTCTCTGTGAATACATACGAAGGCCACTTATTCCAGGATAATGCAGGAAATAGCATTCTCCAGTGGTATCAGGATGGCATGACCTGCCAGATGGCAAGCACACTTCCTGCACACGAACTCCTGACACTCGCACGCCAATTCCATCCTATTACACGCTGGGAACTTATTACATAAAGACAAAAGGGAAGAACACATGGAACAACAATCGCAGCCCTCGCTTGAACAGCAAGGATATCTAGAGCGCAAGAGTATTCTACACGTCAAGGACATGAGCAAATCGTACAAGATACCCAATGGCAAGGTAGGTGTGTTACAACACGTTGACTTCGAGGTACAAACAGGCGAATTTATCGCTATTACAGGCTCTTCGGGTTCAGGCAAAACGACATTGCTCATGCTGCTGGGCGCGTTGGATGTGCCCGACGAAGGGGAAATCTGGCTTGACGACGTTGCCGTTCACAACTTGCGCGGCGTCGCGGCAGCCGATTTTCGCCGCGACAAAGTTGGTTTCGTGTTTCAACTCTTTTATCTCTTGCCCAACATGACCGCTCTGGAAAACGTTATGGCTCCTCTGCTCCCCTATCGTCGAAAGCTCAAGTTCGACCTGAAGGAACGCGCACAGGGTCTACTTGAACGTGTAGGATTGGGCGACCGCTTAGGCCACACACCTGCGCGACTATCAGGCGGCGAGCAGCAACGTGTAGCGATTGCACGTGCGCTGATCAACCAGCCGCGTGTGCTACTTGCCGACGAACCCACCGGCAATCTCGACACAACCACTGGCGGCGAGGTACTGCATGTCCTACGAGAACTACAAGAGAGCGGGAATCAAACGCTGATCATGGTGACACACGACCTCGAAATAGCCCATATCGCTGATCGGCGTATTCTGTTAGGAGAGTTACACCAAAAGAGTTAGTGGGAACAGGGCATCCGCAAGCTAGCTTGCGGATGCCCTGTTCCCACTAACTCTTTTAGCTAATCCCTTCGTATCGCCCTATCCAATGTGCGGGGTGTCGATTGCAGAAAATGGTCCCATGCGCTTGTTTCCCAATCATCGACCCTATCTGCTGTGGGCATCCATCCCGGCAACGGCATGAGCAGGTGCTTCGAGAGTGCCTCCACGAATGGCTCGTACATGCCGCGCAGTTCCGCAAGCTTCCTCTCGACATCTTCACCATCACCTAAGATGATACCGTTTGCCGCAAGCTCATCACGCAGACGCGCGAAGTCATCTCTTGAGAGTCGTTTAGCTTCTAGGCTTGGCGGCGTACCATAGACTTGTGCGAGGTCAACGGCGGCATGACGTGCGATGGCGAAGACAAACTTCGCAGGTTTTATCGGCACGTCGTGTAGTCCCACCATAATAAGAGCGCATACATCCATGATCGTTGTCAACGCAGCTAACCATGATTGTCGCTCATGCTGTGAACGGTAGTAAGTCAACACCGGATACGAAAGGTGGCTTTCCAGTAGTTCGGCACACCATTTTTCCCAATCACGTAGATACTCCACCAGTGCTTCAGTATGCGCCCCTTTGCAATGCCGACGGAGCAGTTCAGTCGCCGTTGGTGGTGATCCTGCTCGTGCATCAAGTAACGAGATATTGACCTCTCGTTTTGAAAATGCCTGATAAATTATTGGTACGTAGCCGATAATCAGCGCGAGAAAAGCAAAGCCCATGCCAGCTTCTAACACAGTAACCAGGCGTGCAATACCTTCATGAGGCAATACATCGCCCAGACCGAGTGTAATAAATGTCGTCCCACTCATATACAAATCGGTCCCGAAATCTGGAATTTTCTCCGGCGCACTAACTTGTGAGCCAAGTCCCCACTGTACGAGCGCGAAACCTACAACAAGTACAGTCGCCCATACAACTACGAGCAAGATAAGGGAGAGTGGTCCAAAGTAACTCAAATAATACTCACGCCTATTACCAACACGCATTTTGCGCCCAAGTGCCGACCAAAGCAACCAGAGCGTAATATAAAAAAAACGTGAAAGCCTGAACTTCCGCGAGACGCGGCGCGGCAAAATAATAGACTCAAAACTATCCTGTAAGATACCAAAGATGAGCAATATACCAACAATAAATCCAACAATATTCATACATATCTCCCTTTGCACACTAACATACCTTTCTGTATCATATCAGATTTACGCTTTGTATTGACACAAGCAAACGCACCCACCTTGTCAATCAACAAGACGAGTGCGTTAATGCTATTCGCTCTCTTAATTAAGCCGCCAATAACCGCTCAACTGTATTCAGCAGATCATCCAACTCAAAAGGTTTGTTCAAGCCAATCATATTGCGTTTCTGCACCTCCTGCTCAGGGAGTTGTGCGCTCATAAGAATCGCTGGTGTATCTTTCAAAAGCGGCATCAACTTGAGTAGATCATAAAGCTCCAACCCATTCATATGTGGCAAGTGATAATCCGTGATAAAGAGACATGGCTTCACCTTATCCATGAGTTGGAGAGCCTGAAAGCCGTCGGTCACTAACATAGCTTTATAAGCTGTCTCCTGTGAAAGAGCCTCGACAAGAAATGTGCCAATGCTATCGTCATCCTCAATAACAAGAATAATAGGTCTATGTTTATCCATAGCGGATTGTTTGTTTAATTGCTGTATCATCGTATGCACTCCAAATTGTCCAATTCCATTACCTCCACACATACCTAACACATGTTACACGTTTTAATGAATAAGCTAGTTTCGCTCCTGCATTGGAGTTTGTTTAACATTTGCTTAATATACGATTGGAAAGGGTAGTGGAGTACCTACTTATTTCTTCCTTCACCAAGCAATACATCACTACTCGATACTTTTCCAACAACCACTCATTGTTATTCTCTTTATCTCCATTGTCCCAATATTACATATATGTTATAATCGGTACAATCTGTAAAAATCAGTTTGGATATAAACGAAGGGGAAGTTTGAAATGGGCATTTTAGGAGTTGTACAAACAACCGTGCGGAAAGGGCAAATCACAGAAACAAAGGTACTGGCACGTCTCACAGAACTCGGTTATAACTGTCTTATCCCTTGGGGTAACGATCTTAGATACGATATTGCTATTGATAAAGAGGGGCAATTTCTCCGTCTTCAATGTAAGACAGGCAGATACAACGAGAAGAAAGGAATTATCGTATTCAATACAGACATTACTTATCATGCTCGTGGAGAAAATGGCTCTCATGTGAGAAAGGGCTATGTCGGAGAAGCTGATTATTTTGGAGTATACTGTCCAGAGCTAGGAACGCTTTACCTTGTCCCTGTGGAGGACACCCCTAAAGGTGTTGCTTCTCTTCGTGTTCGTCCAACAAAGAATAGGCAGATCAAAGGGGTTCTTATGGCCGAAATTTATGTATTATAAGCCGATGAGGAGATTCGAACTCCTGACCAGCGGTTTACAAAACCGCTGCTCTACCACTGAGCTACATCGGCATAATGTCCTACTGGGACGTTTCTAATATATCATATTTGTCAAGAGTAAAGTAGCCGATGGGAGGATTCCTCTCATTGGCTCCGTTGAAACACCAAACACGTAAACACTATCTCCGTCTCTATCTCGTTCATGTTTGCCATAACCCCTTTTGTCTCGTTTGACATGTGCCAGTAGTTGGGTGTCATCATGACCGCTTGTGCGATTTCTTCGTTATTAAGATGTAGTATTTCATGAACGTTTGTTGCACCTGTATACGTGAAGTGTGGCGCAAACTGCTCGATGACATGCTCTTGCTTATGCTCCTCGATGCCCAACAAGCCCAGCTTTTCGCGCAATTGCTGCAGGTGCTGCGGTGCAGGAATAACCACTAGCGCAATGCCGTTAGGCATAAGCACCCGTGCAAACTCCTCGACGTTACGTGGCGCAAAAATATTGAGCAGAATGTGTAGGGCGTCGCTTGCAATGACGAGCCGCTCTTTGAGATTGGCGACAACAAAATGTAGCCCCTTATAGCGTTTTGCCGCCATCCGCATCGCCTCTTTCGCAATATCCAACCCCATGTACTCGCACTGGACATCGGGCCAGCGTTCCCCAAGCGTGTGCTGTAACTGTCCTAGATAATAGCCCTCGCCACAGCCTGCATCGAGAATATTGAGCGCAGGCAGCCCATTATCCCTATCACTCTCACCTTTCAAATAGCCATAGACAAGCGCGTTGATTGCACTTGCAAGCGGTTGATAGTGTCCAGAATCCAGAAAGGCTCGACGCGCAATCAGCATCTCTTTGGTGTCGCCCATGCTATCCGGTAGCTTCTTAGGAAGCAGGTTAACATAGCCCTCTTTGGCTATATCGAAGGTGTGTGCCTTCTCGCATTTGAGCGTGTTCCCTATCTGTGTAAAATGTGTATAGCAGATAGGACAGGTCAGGATGTGTATATATGATGGTGTTGTTGTAAGATTCATGATATCCTTTATGTTTTTCTCTTTATTTCCTATTATGTCACGCTTATTATCGTTCCCTCTGTTCAATTATGTTAAAATGATCTGGACAATACAAGTTTTTAAGAAGGAAATACAATGAATTATGCTATTCTTGGTGGTGGTGCGTTGGGCTTGATGACAGCATATCGTCTCACACAGGCTGGACAAGCGGTGATGGTGTTTGAGCAGGAGCCTATCGCCGGTGGCCTCGCCTCTGGTTTTCATGCAAGTAGCGATGAGCAGATGTGGTTAGAGAAGTTTTACCATCACCTGTTCCGTTCCGATACAACCGTAATCCATATCATCGAAGAACTTGGCCTTGGCGACCGCCTCGAATGGCTTCGTCCGCGCTCGGTCTGCCTCATCGACGGCAAAACCGAGCAGCTCGACTCGCCCCTGTCGCTGCTCCGCTTCAAACCGTTACGCATTGATGAACGATTGCGCGTTGCCGCCGTACTAGCCTTTCTCAAGGTTGTACCGCCAGCATGGTTGGAGGGCAAGACCGCCGACGCATGGCTCCGCCGTTGGATGGGTAAGCGACCCTATGGCATGCTCTTCGAGCCGCTTTTCGTTGGCAAGTTCGGCACGCTGAAAGACGCAATCGCGCTGCCCTGGTTCTGGGCGCGTATCCATGACCGCACAACACAACTCGGCTATATGCGTGGTGGTTTCCAGCATGTCTACGAACGCCTCGTAGAACGTATCATGCAAGCAGGTGGAAAAGTCCTGCTCGGTACACGCGTCGAAAAAGTCGAGCAGGTCGCAGATAATGCAGAAGGCAAGCAACATTGGAGCGTCCAGACCAGCAAGGGTACCTGGACGTTTGACAGTGTAATCTCGACACTACCTACACGCCTCTCTTGTCGCCTCATTCCCGCTCTACCCGAAGACTACCGCGCTAAATACGATTGGGGACAGGCATACGGAGCGCATTGTCTTGTGCTAGCACTGGATCGCCAGTTGACCGATAGCTACTGGATCAACATCTGTGATAGTGGCTACCCGTTCACTGGATTGTTTGAACACACAAATTTTCGCTCACCAACTGAATATGACGGTAAGCACCTGCTCTACCTCGGCAACTATCGTCCCATGAACGATCCCCTGTTCTCACAAACGAAAGAAGAGGTCATAGCTGATTTCTTGCCACATCTGCAACGGCTCGTGCCCTCCTTCAAACCAGAGAACGTGCAAGAAAGCTGGTTATTCAAAGCACCTTTCGCACAACCCATTGTCACCACCGATTACAAAGCACATATCCCACCGCTCGAAACGCCCCTCGATGGTCTCTGGCTCGCGAACATGTTCCAGATATACCCACATGATCGCGGCCAAAACTACTCGTTCGCACTCGCCGAACGCCTAACAAAAGAATTGCTGGGTAGAAATAGCGTGGCACAAACGCATCAATGATGCGTTTGTGCCACGCTATTTCTACCCAGCAATAAAAAATTATGTCGTGACACCGCCACAACTGGAGCCAGCACCAGCCGTACAACCATAGCAATGCTGCCCAATCATGATTGAGCGTGTACGCAAACCCTCAATCGTGGCATCGAAAATTGTCTGTGGCGATGTTGGTACAACCGTCATATCGAGCATCTGGTTGAAATCACAGTCGTAGAGGCGACCATCCCAACCGACCGAGAGCATGGTGCGACACATTACACCATCGACTGCCGACGGATTGAATGCCGTTATCAGCTTTTCCATATACGCTTCGAGGTTGCCGGAGCGTAGCAGAAAGTCCAGGTAACGGCTAATCGGCATATTGGTAATCGTGTAAAGATTGTTGAAGTCGATATCGTAGTGTCGCTTGAGTTGTCGCTTCCAATCTTTCTCCAGCGATTGCTGACTTCCGGGCAGGAACGCCCCAACCGGATTTGTCACAAGGCTAAGCGCGAGTCCTGTACCCTCTTTCCCATAGCCGAGCGCGTTGAATCGCTTCAAGGCCGCCAACGAATCCTCAAACACACCATCACCGCGTTGCGTATCGGTCTGTTTGGAAGCATACGATGGTAGCGACGCGATGACCTCAACCTTATGTTCAGCTAAAAACTCTGGCAGATAGGCATAGTTAGGGAGCCGTGTGATGGTGAGATTGCAACGGTCAATCACATGTCGTCCTAACGCACTAGCACGTTCAACGATCTCGCGAAAGTGCGGATGCATCTCCGGTGCGCCACCTGTAATGTCGAGCGTTGGGATATCGGTTCGTGCCAGAAAATCCAGGCACGCCTCCATTACCTCACGTGGCATGACCTCTTTACGATCCGGCCCTGCATCGACATGGCAATGAGCGCAGGTCTGGTTGCACCTCTTGCCAACGTTAATCTGTAGAATGTGTACTCCTGCCGCTTGAAGAGGCCCGTGCCCTGCACTTGCAACAGCCTCCGTAAACGAACGGAGCGGCAAAGTTTCCAGGATACGCCGCTGCTCCCTTGTCTTAGCCAGCGGAGAATCCAATTTGCGTAGTGTTGGGATAATCTTCGCCATAACGTCTCCCTACCTACATAGAGACTTTATGAACGTGTTCACGCATCTGCACACCATGCACCAGCGACGAGCCGCCGCGAATCGCCGCCGCCACATGCACCGCCTCGGTCATCTGCTCGATGTCCGATCCCTTCTCAAGACAGGCAGAACTATAGGCGTCGATACAATACGGACACTGCACAGCATGCGCGACCGCTAATGCAATCAACGCCTTCTCACGCTCCGACAGCGCACCCTCTGCGAACACCGCATTATACCATGCCAAAAACTTGTTCCACAGTTCGGGAGCGTCTTTTCCCATATCTGGAAAATGAGCTAAATCCTTGGGATCATAATACGTCGCCATATCGTTCTGTCTCCTTTTCTTTTCATTACATGAAGCACATTCGTTGGGTCACTGTATCACATAGCCTTTCCATATCGCAATAATAAGCGAATTGAACCTCTGTACGAGTCTGATTTATCACACCTTCGCCCCAATGGTATACGACGTTGGACGACAAAATGTAGGGGCTATTATTTATAACGCCCACGCCTCCCATTGACCACGTTTCCAGCCATTGTGTATTGGTGCGAGGGCGTTCTAAAGAAAGGCCCCTACAAACACATCATTTACAAGAAATATGCCGATTTCCCACGCATCTCACATGTTCTCTCATGGCATTTGGCCCATTCCGCTACACTAAAATATGCAAACCATCATGTGTAGGTATTCAAAAAAAGAAACATGCGCGACTGACGTAACATACCCTGAACCTTTTAGCGTGTTGGTCGATTGAATAGAACGAAAAGCCTTTTATGTCTTTGTATTGTTCGGCTGTAGAGGAGAAGAACAGACGTGCTTGAAATTTTACCAAATGTTGCGAAGATGCAGGCCGCTTATGTCCTGGGAAAGCCTCTTGCAAACCCCTTGAACTTGACAATCAGCGTGAGTTATCGCTGTAACTCCCGTTGCAAAACCTGTAACGTATGGCAACGTCCCAACGATGATTTTACAATAGAAGAGTATAACAAAACATTTGAATCAATTGGTCGCGACGCCTTCTGGTTCACCTTCAGCGGGGGCGAGCCAACACTCCGCAAAGACCTGCCGGAGATGGTCGCCGCCGCCTATAACCATTGTCGTCCCGGCATTATCAACATTCCTACTAACGGCATTCAAGACAAAATCATTCCTGGCCGCATTGAGCGTGTGCTACAGGCCGCCCCAACCTCCGAAGTGATTATCAATCTTTCGCTGGATGGCGTTGGTGAGAAGCATGATATTGTGCGTGGCGTCAAGGGCAATTTCGAGCGTGCCATGCGTACCTATGCGGGCCTCAAAGCCCTCAAGAGTCGTTACAAGAACTTCACGCTTGGTGTGCATACGGTCATCTCGAACTTCAACATCGACGAGTTTGAGAACATTCACGCCTTCGTCACCAACGAACTCAAGCCCGACTCTTTCATCAGCGAAATAGCCGAGGAGCGCGTCGAATTGGATACCGTTGGCATGGGCATCACGCCACCAGTCAATAAGTACGAACCCGTCATCAACCGTCTGCAAGAGGAGAATCGCCAGGCACAATTCAAGGGCGTCTCTCGCATCACGCAATCGTTCCGTGACCGCTACTACGATATTGTGAAGAGTACGCTCGTCGAGAAACGCCAGATTATTCCCTGTCTCGCTGGTCTCGCCTCGGCACAGATCGCTCCCAACGGTGATGTATGGACCTGCTGCATTCGTGCTGAGTCGGTCGGCAACTTGCGCGACCACAACTACAACTTCCGCGAGACGTGGAGTACGCCCAAAGCCGATGAACTGCGCCGCAGCATCAAAGCAGGCGAATGCTACTGCCCACTGGCGAACGTCTCCTACACCAATATGTTGTGCCACACGCCAACTCTTACCAGCGTCGGTATCGAAGTGGCACGCAAAACCGCTAGTGAAATAGTAACAGGCGACAAAGGCAAATCCGTCAAACTACGCACCCTGCCCGTCATCAACGCCTCCAACGAGGCCCATATGCGCGGCCAGGACAAGGTAGAGGTGGGCGCATAGAAAACAGGGAGACCGCAAAGCCGCCATTGTTCAATGAAGAGATTTTGTAGAAGAATTCCAACGGGCGACCACAAGGGATCGCCCCCTACCATACATAACATAACGTATTGTAATGTCCGTCAATATAGTAGGGGCGATCCCTTGTGGTCGCCCGTCCGTTTTTAATATCCCGTCCGTTTTAATATCCCGTCCGTTTTTAATATATGGAGGATTCCACTCATGACAGAATGTCCACAATGTGGCACGATGAACGAAGACAACGTAAAAAACTGTGCTGGCTGCCGTATCAACATGTATTGGGCGTATCAGCACTACGACGAACTATCGCGCCTACGTATGGAAAACAAGCTACCCTCTCGCCCAAAATCGGCCTCGTTCCTTGTCGAGACCAGCAAGAAGATCGACGACGGTCCGACGGCTGGCTGGCTCCGCAACACAATCAAAAAATTTGGCCTCAAAGAGGCAGGCAAAAAAGTCTCCACTATAGCAGAGTAGACAAAAACATTCCCCGATGCACTGCGTCGGGGAATGTTTTTGTCTACTCTGCTATATAATTTATCTTGCGGCACCTGCGAGCGGTGCATTCTGGCTTGCCTGCGTCACGGCTGGTTGAGCCATGCCGCCAGCGTTGAACCATTCCGCCGCTAGCTGAATGCCTTCGCGCAGTGGCACCTGTGGCTCGAAGCCCAGTTCACGTCGTGCCTTCTCAATACTATGTCTGTTATCGGAACCGAACATTAACGCGCCAAGCTCGGTTACGACAGGCTTTGTATGTGTGAGCGGTGCTACAATACGTTCAGCAACAAGGCTACCATAGTAGATGGGCAGGTAGGGCAGATGCAACGTGGGACGCTTACCACCAACGGCTTCGGCAATCGCGTCGTACATCTCTCGTTGCGTCAACGGCTGATCGTTGGTAATGTTGTAGACATTGCCAGGAGCATTCTCGTGATAGGCACCCAGCAGAAAGCCTTGTACCACGTCGGTAACATAGCAGAAAGGTAGCGCATTATCACCACGCCCGACGAGCAGAGCCTTCCCATCTTTTGTCTTTTGCGCCATACGTCCAAAATGCAGATGATCGTAAGGACCGAAGAATGTACCTGGGCGCAGAATGACTGTCTCCATATTGCTATCGAGCATCAGGCGGCGAATCAAACGGTCGCCTTCGACCTTCGTCTGCGGATAGGGATCGGCATTGGGACGCAGTGGATCGTCCTCAGTCATAAAACGACCATAGCCCAATCCGTAGACCGTGTGCGAACTGGTATGCACGAAGCGACGCACACCAGCCTGCTTTGCCGCTTGATACAAGTTCTCAGAACCCGTGACGTTGACGAGACGATAGTCCGCCATTGGCCGATGCACACCCATCATACCTGCGAGGTGAAAGATGAGATCAATGTCTTTCACCGCAGGCTTCAAGGTACGCCCGTCCGTAATGTCGCCCCGTACAACCTCAACGCCCTGTGCAACCAGCCTCGCCGTATTTTCCACAGGCAACACCAACGCCCGAATCCGCTCACCGCGCTCCTGTAACTCCTTTATCAAATGACTACCAAGCAGACCAGTCGCACCCGTAATCAGTACCTTCATAACACTCCTCTCGTAACCAATACACAACACAGCAGTATCGGTGTACAATACACAAAGATGATTCGACATATTTAACTATCGGACACTTTTGCAGATTGGTACACAATTTGCTATGCTAAAACGTACCTACATCAGAGGAAAGACAAGGAGGAATTATTTATATATGAGTACACCCAAACCAAAACCATTAAGTACACCCAAACCAACACCACAAACAAATCTGACTCACAACGAAGATGCCTTGTTACAACAGGAAATAAATCAGGATGAGCAACACACTCTGCAAGAGGGCATACCAGACGCGACTCGCCAGGTACAGCAAGGCGGCGTACAGCCGATCTATCCACACTGGCCCACCTCGCGCCCTGGTCCTAGAGTGACACCACCCCCTCCAGGAGAGCGACCCATAAACGCCATTCGTGCAGAACAGGTCGTTGAGGTTGGCTACAATCAGGTGACAGGCGAGCCAAGCACACTAGACCCCGTTCGCGCCAACCCTGATGCATCACAAGGACCCATGGGCACCGACCAGCAAGAAACCGCCCAAGACATCATGCGTCGCGGCAAAGAACGTCTGTAAATAAAATACAAGAAGCACATACCTAATGCTAATGTATCAGGTATGTGCTTCTTGTATTTTATTTCTTAATCTCCCTATTTGCAGGGCCAGCAACACACCGAACGAGACAGCGAGTAGCACGACCGCCAGCGCGATAGACTTATCCAGGTCGTCCTCAGCAGCGATATACACCGCGATAGGCATTGTTTGTGTCACACCCTGAAAATTGCCCGCAAAGGTAATCGTTGCACCAAACTCGCCGAGCGCACGCGCCCATGAAAGCCCAATGCCCGACAGTAGTGCTGGTGCGATAAGCGGCAAGGTGATACGCCGAAACGTGTACAGCGGCGATGCACGGAGCGTATAGGCCGCGAGTTCGTAGCGTCTATCAAGCTGTGACAGACCAGCCTTCGCGCTATTCACAAAAAACGGTGCCGCAATAAACGTCTGTGCCATCACCACCGCCACCGTCGTAAATGGTATCGTAATGCCGATAAGGTCGAGATAGCGACCAATCAAGCCAAATCGTCCAAATGTGAGCAGTAGAGCCACACCTGCGACAACTGGTGGTAGCACTGTTGGCATCGTCACCAACGTCTCCAAGAACTTACGCCCCGGAAAATCCAGACGTGCCAGGATATAGGCCACAGGCAGACCCAGCACTACAGAAAAAAAGGTGCTGATCGTTGTCGTAATCAAACTCAACTGCAACGCCTGCAACACATCTGGCTGCTGTACCGCGTCCCACAACACCCCTATCGGCTCATGGAACAGTAACGAGGCCAGCGGCACCCCCAAAAACAGAAAAAAACAACTTGCCAGCCCTCCCACCAAAATACGCGCAGGCCAGCGCAACGACAGCGATGACGTGTTCTGGGAGATAGTTTTCAAGGTTTTTGCCATAAATTATTCTCTTCTTAAAACGTCTTTCGATATCATCATTAAAATATCAACGGGCGACCACAAGGGTCGCCCGTCCTCTTTCACTTGTGGTCGCCCGTTGTCATATGAAATGGTCTATGATCCACTTAAAGGAAGGAAATGGTACTTCTGCAAAACAGCCTGTCCATCCGATGAAAGCACATATTGCACAAATGCCTGAGCATCGGACGCATCAGGTGCCTTCTTCGTGACCGCAATAGGATATTCCGCGACAACGTTGAAATTGTCAGGGATGGTAAGCTCTTGCACCTTCGAGGCGACCTTGCTCGTTACATCAGTTAGATAGACAAAGCCTGCATCGGCCTCACCCAACTGCACTTTTGTCACAACGGCCTTGACATTATCCTCTTGCGAAACGAAATTTGCCTTGACCGCACTCTCATAGCTTTTGCCATAGTCGGCTGATTGCCCCATCTTATCCAATATCTGTAACGAATACTTTCCGGCTGGTACCGTAGGCCCCTCGATATCAATCTTGATACCTTTGTTCGCAAGGTCCTTGAGCGAATGAATCTGTCCCGGATTATTAGTGGGAAGAATCACCACCAGTTTGTTTTTCGCGAACGTCTGTGCATCGCTAACCAGACCTGCGCTAGACGCCTTCATCATGTTTGTCTGATCCGCCGATGCGAACACATCCGCCGAGGCACCATTGTCGATTTGTTGCTCAAGTGCCTGCGAGCCAGCAAAGTTGAACTTAACCGTCACGTTGCTATGTGCAGCATGAAACTTCGTGCCTAATTCAGTGAAAGATTCTGTAAGCGATGCTGCCGCGAACACATTCAGCGTCACTGCTTTAGGTGCTGACGTTGCCGTGCTACTTCCTCCCGTTGTTGTCGTTGAACCGCCACATGCGGCAAACAACAGGCACACGACCAAAAGCAGAAATAAGGTGGGTAGCGCATGAATACGATGTTTCAACATATCACTCCTTACTGGTTCTCTACCACAAGAGCAAAATCGCTCTATGAATATTCATAAAATGAGTATATCACATTGTATGATTTCAAATCTTGAGCAATGTTTGACTGTTAACCAATAGTTTCTTGAAGTGCAGATACTATACTACAAACGTTAGAACAAACAGGGGTTAAGGGGACAGCCGTCTCCTTACAGCAGTAGATAAAAAGCAGGGGTCAAGGGGACAGCCGTCCCCTTGCGGGGTGTGTGGGTCCGCAGACCCTAAGTGTCCCCACCTGACCTCTCCCTCCTCTTGCCGCCATAGGCGGCGAGTAATATAAATGAAAAATATAGGAGACAATTAACATTATGACACGACGTATACTTTATGCTATTATAGGCTTACTTGCCGTACTCCTGATACTCATCGGTATCGGCGTATTCGTATTCCTGCCAATGCTTACATCCGCGCATACAAGCCAGACAACAACCACTCCTACCGTAGTTCCGACGACAACCGCGATAGCAACGCCAAAGCCTGTCAATGTTACCGCAAAGCTTCTCAAGCAGCATGCCCCCGATATCAAGAGCCAGATCGCGCAGGGGCTGAAAATGACGCCTGAACAGCTTACCACTCAACTTCAGTCAGGTAAAACTCTGAGCGACGTGGCAACTGCCCAGAACGTTTCTACAACACAGCTACAAACGCTCATCTTGAACACCTTGCAAACCAGCTTCAAACCGGATGTCGCTAGTGGCACTTTAACGCAGAAGCAACTGAACAACCTTACGAAAAGATATCAGAAAAATCCAGCCTTGCTGGACAAGTTACTCGGTGGCAAAGCCGTAAAAAAGCTAACACCAACTCCTACCCCTACAAACTAAAATGAAGCAGGGAGACTCTTGCGGTCAATACTGTTTAAATAAGACGAATTGAATGGAAATATCAACGGGCGACCACAAGGGTCGCCCCTACTATACACAAACACATCTTAGCCCCGTTCTGTATAGTAGGGTGCGACCCTTGTGGTCGCCCGTCCGTTCTTGTGGTCTCCTACTTCTTTATATCTCGCAAAAGTTATCGCGCAAGAGAACTCACGGATCGCGCCGAGCCTGCTCCTTTGAATTATCTTGCTGATTGATCTTATCGAGTTGGCCTGGGGCGCGTCCGGTCATAGGGTCAACCGTGTCCATATCGTTACGCCCCTGCGTAGAGTCCTGATCGCCAATGGTCTTCGATGAACTGCCAGGGCCGCGTCCACCAATATTACCCCCTGGCTCACTGTGACCAGTCGCGACAGCACTAGTGTCTGGTTTCTCGCCACCACCGCCTTGAGTGCTACTGCTCTGGTTGCCAGACTCCGAGCCTGAACCCGTAATGCCACCTGATGACGATGTACCATCAGGTGCGCCTGTCTCAGGATCGATAAAACGCTTTTCCTGTTTATCGTCGCTATTTGTATCTGCCATGATAAGCTACCTCCTCCAATAGCACGATGAAGACATGCTTTTAGATATGTCCTACTTGCGTGCAGCCTGTTCAAGTGCTTCCTGGAATGCATCTACATTGTAGGCACCATCATAATACACGCCATTGATATAGAACGTGGGCGTACCCTCGACGCCGCTTTTATCGCCGCTCTCCACGTCATCCTCAACGCGCTTCGTATACACCGCATTCTGCATATCGTTATCCAGACGCTGTGTATCCAGGCCAATAGACTGTGCGTACTGCATCAAAGAGTCATCGTCGAGTTTTCGCTGATTCTGGTAGAGAGCGTTATACATCTCCCAGAACTTGCCCTGTGCAGCGGCACCCTCCGCCACCTCCGCCGCATGTTCGGCGTGTGGATGGACCTCCACCAAAGGATAATAGCGATACACGAAACGCACCTTATCGCCCATACGCTGCATCAGCTCATTCACCGTCGCATAGGCTACCCCACAATCGGGACACTCAAAATCCCCATACTCCACCAGCGTCACGGGCGCATCCTCTGGACCCTCCATATGGTCTCGTTTCTCATCCACAGGTGGTGTAAGCTGTACATTATTATCTGCCGCTGAATTGTTGCTCATAATATTATAAATCATCTCCTTTTTTGTGTATTCCCTTCTCACACTGATTTGAGGGCGTGGAAGTTTCAGACTGAAGAATGGGAATGCGAGAATGTAAAAAGTGCTAGAACGCAAAATCTGCGCTCGGTCGTCTTTTCTCTTGACCTCACTCTCTATTAAAGCTAGGTATTGAAAATCCCGTGCGTAACAAACATGGAGTACCAACTTGTTTCGCTTGTATTACCTTGAAATTTCTATAATTTGTAAGTATAATACTTGTTACTAACATGATTTCTTTGGAAGGTGTAAGTCAGTACAAACAACTACTTAATTTTTGTACTCTGTATATACCACCTCTAACGTAGAAAGCAAAAAATGAAATCATTGAGTGACTTGGACTTAGTAGTAGTGATGGATACGTCCGAACACGACCTTACTACTGAGTTGTTCGCGCCGTTGCTCTCAAATTCTATCCGCTATGATCGTGGTGTGGGCTATTTTAGTTCTGGATGGCTACGTACTAATTGTGAAGGAATGCTTAAAACATGTCTGATACAGATATTAGTTTTGTTGATAAGTCACTTCAAATGCTCCTACAAGCAGGTAAAGACTACCCAAACTCAAACTTAGATTTTTCAATTGCTTACATCTCTGCTGTTGGTGTATCTTTGCTTCAACCGCTATTAAAAACAACAGGTCGTAAACGTGTAGTAATCGGCCTTGCTCCTATTAACCGACTCAATGCATTTTTAAAATTGCAGGACCTTGATGTAGAAGTGTATGTGTATGTAGCTGAATCAAGAAGAGTATTTCATCCTAAAATATACTATGGAGCGACAAATGCACAATCTTGGGCAATGATTGGTTCGTCCAATCTTACTCAAAATGGATTGTCGCTAAATGTAGAACGCAATTTGTTTATTACAGGTCAAAGACATACAGAACCATTTTCTTCGATAGAGACTCAGTTAGATACGTTTCGTACACAGGCTTATCCATTTAACCGCAACGTTAAAAGAGTTTTGGAAAAAATAGAGGAAACATGGAAGTACCCCAAAATTACGGAAGAAACATATTTACGAGAGTTAGTAAATGCAGGGCTTGAGCCAAAACCGATTGTAACTGACACTATGTCTATTCCGGTAGAAGTACAAGAAATAGCTTTAGAAGCTTTAGAAGACCTTATGTCATCTTCCAGAATTGTATACTCATATCAGGTGCTACTACTGCTTATTATGTTAAAACGAGCAGATAGAAATGGTGTGTTTTCTATGGATGAGGCTGCTAATTGCTTTTCTCGATTTTATCAATTACGTATAGAAGCTGGGCTACCTATAGAAAAGATACGCGGCTCAAGAAGCGCAGAAGTAGAAAAAAACTGGAACGATATAGAAGATTTGAAGGGTACTATTAAGCTTAATCCTTTTCCTCGGTTTGAAAGTCGGGGGTTATTAGATTTAAGTGGAGATACAAGCTATTTTACTATTAACCCTGCTTTATTCGCTATAATGGCCCCCTCTCTCAAATTAAGTTTCCGTTCACGTGCTATTGCTAAACTAGCAAAGCATTATTCCGAAGACAGACAGGTGATAGAGGACCTGGTTACAAAAGCTATTGGGTAATTATCTATTGCTATCGTGTTTTACTGTAAAGGAATTTAATTTATGACTCCCGAAGAAGAAAAAATCACGGCTTTCCAATTCTAATAAACTGAGCAGCGACTAGTAAGCAAAAGAATGAACATGTGAAAGCCCCAAACAACAGCGAAGAGGATGTCTATTACATGGAGGCAACCTACATCCTCCCCATCCGGCGTTTCCAGCTTGGGGACGATCTCGACGAACTTACTCACTACTTGAAATGGCTGGCGAATCAGGTAGATGTGATTGTTGTCGATGGCTCAGCACCTACTATTTTTGCCATCCACCACGCCCGATGGAGTTCCTCTGTGACGCACATCCCACCCGATGCCGATATACAGTGTATCAATGGCAAGGTACGAGGGGTGCTGACGGGGCTGCGACGAGCAACTCATGAGCATGTGGTGATCGCCGACGACGATGTGCGTTATGATGCGCTCTCCCTCACGCGGCTTGTTGCCTTGCTTGACCAGGCTCATGTAGTGCGACCGCAGAACTATTTTGATCCGCTGCCCTGGCATGCTCGCTGGGATACTGGCCGTACCTTGCTCAATCGTATGACTGGTGGCGATTGGCCTGGAACTCTTGGAGTACGATTGTCCATACTCAAGGCCACAGGTGGCTATGATGGAAACGTCCTTTTTGAGAATCTGGAGTTAGTGCGAACGATACGTGCTGCTGGAGGTGAAGAGCGTCTTGCCCTCGACCTTTTTGTGCAACGCAGACCTCCCAGTGGGCGTCACTTCTGGTCTCAACGTATTCGTCAAGCCTATGATGAATTTGCACGACCCGTGCGCCTCGCCGCGTCTTTAGCAATATTGCCGCTCGCACTCATCCTTACTCGCTTCAAGAAGTGGAGAACTCTCATCGTTGCATTCGCTACTCTCATCGGTTTCGCTGAGATGGGTCGTCGGCGTGCCAGGGGACAGAGTGTTTTTCCCTTCACCGCCTCGCTTCTCGCTCCACTCTGGGTCATGGAGCGTGCGATTTGCATATGGCTAGCACTGGGTATGCGACTACTTTTAGGAGGAGTTTCCACTTACGGAACTGTTATGAGGCATGCAGCCACTTCAGAGGTAGTACTGCGAAAGCGGTACGCAGAACTCTCTCTGAAGAACTCAAAGACGCCTCTTGCCAACTTATCTTCAGGTTGGGAACTACTAGATAGATGAGTTGAACTTTGTCCGAGGGCATAGATTTCAGCCAAGCCTAGTGGTTATTGTGGTTTCTCCTTGTGCTAGAAGAACGTTGCGCTTTCATCGTTCGTGTGGTTGAGAGGACGAACTGGCGTATCTGCTCCCTTCGCAGCAAGACAACCAGTACTCCTGTACCCAGTCCAAGCAACACCCCTCCGAGAAGTACCGCATTCTTCACCAAAGCCCTGTTTCTCGTCTTTGCCGGTTGTGTCTGTGACAGAAACACCTCTGCGCTTTCCTGTACATGCCTCCTAAGACGCTTCGTCGTCTCCTCGTCGTCGATAGATACCGTCTCAGGTTGCTCTTCTGCTGCGAGAGGAAATTGCTCAACGACTACATCGTTCTGTACGACCGGAGCTTCGCTCAGTTTCTGTTCTTTCGCCAGAGGAGATTGCTCAACGACTACATCCTTCTGCATGACTGGAGCGACGGTTAACTTACGCTCAGTCACTTCATCTTGCTGCACCAGAGGAGCGACACTCGACTTTTGCTCAGTGATAAGAGCGGCTTCCTCTACCTGCACCTGATGTGTGGTCGTGGACAGACGTTCTTCGAGTGGTTTGAGCGAACGGGGCCGATGGAAGTCCTCTTGCGTCTTCGAGGCGAGTTGCTCAGCGAGGTATGCCTGATGAGAGGCGACCGCTTGCTCCCATGCAGCTTTTTGTTTGTCGATAGTATGCGTTTGAGATGTTGCGCTATCGGCATCCGTGAGGGCACCACTCCGAAGCATGATCTCGTGCGCTTCCTGCTCACGACCATCTGGTCGAACCGACACCACTGTATGCCCGGCCTTGACTTCTTCTGCATAGTAGCTTGCGTGATCGTGGGAAACACCCAGGTTCTGCAAATCGCTCAGCAGGTCGATTCCCTCGTGCCCTTGCATGGCGATGCCAATCTGGTCATAGCCAAAGCCTGCCAGCCTGAGTGCTTCGAGTGCATGTTTCGCCTGGGCATCGTGTTGAAACACGTCCGCAACAATGGAAAGTTGAAGAGTCATTGTATATATCCTTTTTTCCAGGAAGAGACTGTTTGTGGCATCACTTCCTGCTATAACACGACACAAAAAAAGAGAAAAAACAGTTCTTTGTCATCCTACTGCTCGTCATACCATGCTTTCAAGATGCAATGTTCCCAAACGTTTCTTGAGCAAATGCTTCGCTCGAAAGAGTTGCGTCTTGATGGTGCCGAGAGGCATGGCAAGAATATCAGCCATCTCTTCATACGTTCGGTCCTGCAGGTAGCGTAGACCCAGGACCATGCGGTACTTAGGAGGAAGTTGCTCCAGGTTTTCCCGTAGCATGCCCTGCTGATCGTGTCGCTCGATGTTTTTCATCGCCTGCTGCTCTTTTCCCATATCAAAGCGCATCTGTTCCGCCTCCATTTCCTCTCGCAAGAGCTGCTCACGCCTGCGGCAGTCAAGTACGTGCATACAACAATGGTAGGCAATACGATAGAGCCAGCTCGAAAAGAGGGCATCGCCACGGAAACGAGGCAAGCCTTGCCACGCGGCCAAAAACGCCTCCTGAGTCGCCTCTTTCGCTTCTTCGGTATCTTGCAGTAGACGCATGCTCAGCGCGAAGACGCGTTGCTGATGGCGTTGCACCAGCAGGGCAAACGCCTGTTGGTCCCCACGTTGACTTGCTTTCACAAGCTGCGTGTCGTTTTGCTCACCCTGTAAGGGAAGACCAGGTGGGAGCAAGTTCTCCCTCCTCTGCAACGTGTGTCTCTGATCCGTGTTCATGAACTACTCCCTCCTTATGGCTGGCCCCTCAGCAAGAGGGTGAACTAGCATTTCCATAGGTCCACCACTCTCTGCATGGAGGAACAGGCCATACAAAGATACGTTACAAGGTACACTTCTTGTCCTATTGTCGTTCGTGGAGAAAGCTCAGCATTCATACGCACGAAAGATGCCATTTTCAAGGATAAAGAAGCCAGAAAAGGTGATGGCTGGAAGTTCGGGACTGGATTTGGCCTTTAAGCGATACAGTGCGAAATCCGTCTCCTTTGAGCCTGTATAGCCCACGCGTTGGGCAAGACCACAGATACGATCTGGTGTCTCTCGCATGGCGAGCAAATACTTCCTCAAGGAGTGTTCCCGTGTGCCAACAGGAGGCACACGGGCAGGCATATATGTCGGCTGAGCGGGTCGAGAAGCATCCATAGGAGCACTCTTTCTCACCATCAGGTGAAACCCGAATACTGAGAAATCTTCTCAGTATCAAGAGGAACACGTTCCATTGAACCCAAAAGTTTCATATATACTGAATTTTTTCTTCTTTGTAGTGCAATTTTTTCGGCTTGTAGAAGAGAAGAGGGTGTCCAGGAAAAACCATATGCAGAAGATTATGGAACAATAAATACTTCTTGTCCCTTCAATTCCAACGATTTTCAGAGAATTCTTGTACTTTTTATCTAATTGTTGACATTCCTTTTATTAGAAAACGATATAAATTCTCCATTAGTGAAACTTACTCATACAACTATGCGTGTCATCTTTGGAGCTGAGAAACGCTCTCAGTATTCGGGTCTCACCTACGAGTGAGAAAGAGTGCAAGTATGGACGCTTTGTTCTCCATTCAACGGCTGTCAATGTATCAGGTCGCCGTTGTCTCCCTTCCTTCTGGTACTGTAGCACACTCTATGAGGAAGCTCTCAATTGCGACGCAGGAGGAACCTGCTCGCGTTTGCGGTCAAGCCTTTCGCGTCGGCTATACAGGCTCAAAAAAGACGTATCTGGCACTGTACCGCTTAAAGGTCAAGCCCAGTCCTGAGCTTCGCGCCATCATCCCGACTGACTTGTTTGTCCTTGAACAGGGTTTCTTTCATGTTTATACACGTTGAGCGTGCGACACGAACGACACCTTGACAAAACGCCCACCCCCTAGTGTGTTCTTGAAAGAGATGTTTAGAAGCACACCTCTTTCCTACTGACCTTATCCTTATATGTTGTTGGATGCAGTAAGGCTGCATTCGAGTCGAAAAGGAGTTCCTTGTGAACATTCTCAACGCCGTCATCGCGTCATTTGCGGCGGCCTTAGCCCTGATCTTCACGTTCATACCCAAGTTAATCGGTTTTCTCGTGATCCTGCTCATCGGCTGGATTGTGGCGTCTGCCATCTCGAAGGCGGTAACATTCCTGCTCAAAAAAGTGGGCTTTGATCGCCTCTCTCAGCGCATTGGCTTAGACCAAATGAGTCAGCGGGCTGGAATCTCGCTCGACGCTGCTGGCATTTTAGGCAAAGTCGTCTACTGGTTCATCTTCCTGATCTTCCTGGTGCCCGCCGTCGATACACTTGGCATCAGTGCTGTCAGCAACATTCTCAACCAGATCATCGCCTACATTCCCAATGTGTTTGTCGCCATTCTGATCCTCTTAATAGGGGCGTTTGTCGCCACCATCGCAGCTGATGTCGTGCGTGGAGGTGCTAGCAGCGCGAGACTTGGCAATGCCAGCCTCCTTGCTAACATTGTTCGCTACGCCATTCTGGGCTTTGTGGCCCTGATTGCATTAGAGCAGTTAGGTATTGCCCCCGCGCTCTTGAACATTCTGTTTACAGCGGTCGTCGGTGCTGCCGCCCTTGCCGCTGGCTTGGCCTTTGGTCTAGGTGGACAAGACACCGCCCGCAAGTACCTGGATCGTACTGAGAGTGCCGCTAGCACTGCTGCTGCACAGCTACAGGCACAGCAAAGCACTGCTTCCGCACAGGCACAGCAAAGCGCGAATCGAGCGCAACAAACGCTTCCATCATCCCGTCCTGATGTGCCACGAGCGCGGTAACACGCTCCACACGTCGCATCCCTACTCACGTTTATATATCGCTATCATGAGGAAGGTCGTTCTTTGAACACCCCTTCCTCACAAGAGAACAAGGAGAATTTTCATGGCAGCCCAAACAAGTATTATCGCCAGTGTGTTCCAGCAAGAGGCTCAAGCACGACAGGCTCTCGATGCCTTGAAACAGGCAGGATTTGGCTATGATCAGGTAGGCGTCGCAGTGCAGGGACAGAAAGGGGTCGATCTGAAAAACGACCTGCTGGGTCTTGATGTGCCAAGTGAGCAGGCAAACTACTACGCGCAAGAATTCAAGTCGGGTCGTACCGTCGTTTCTGTCCGAGCTGATGGGCAAGAGCAGAAAGCCCACGACATTTTGCACCAGTATGGTGGCTATGACTATGAACACCAGACCCCACAGACGCAGAAAGCCGCAGGCTATAAGCCAGCAACAGCGGCTGCTCAGACACAATCCTCTGTGCAGTCAACACAGTCAACCGCTGGCAATGTGCAGGATGAATTCCATCAGCCTCGCTCACTCAAACTGCGTGAGGAACGTCTCAACGTGACCAAAGAACGCGTGCAGAGCGGCGAGGTGAATCTACGCAAGGAAGTCGTCACCGAGCAGAAGACGGTCAATGTCCCTGTGACCCACGAGGAAGTCGTGATTGAGCGACATGCCGTGACGGATGGTCGTGTCGATAACACCCCTATCGGCGAAGGCGAGACGATTCGCATTCCGGTGAGCGAAGAGCAGGTCAACGTCACCAAAAGTACGGTGGTCATGGGCGAAGTCGGCATCGGCAAGCGAACGGTTGAGGAGACGCAACAAGTCACCGATACCGTTAGACATGAGGAAGCTCGCATCGAGCAGGAAGGGAACGTGACCATTCAGGGGGAGAGCAATCCCCGAAAACTCTAACCGTCTTCCTACGAAGAGTGTTTGCAGGCAGCACGAGTGCTACCTGTGACCTCTTGGAGCCATGTCTCTTGCGCCCACAAGAGGATAAAGGAACACTCGATGAAAGACAGTATACCTATTGTGAAGTCTGCGTTAGCAGAACTCGTCGGCACCTTTTTTCTGACGCTGGCCGCCTTAATTAGTGGGACACCCTATGTTGTCGGTGTGACACTTGGTGTCTTTGTCTATGCCATCGGCGCGATTTCGGGGTGTAATCTCAACCCTGCTGTGTCACTTGGCTTACTGGTGACTCGTCGCCTTCCTGTCCTGACTGGTCTGCTCTACATCGTGGTCCAGATTGCAGGAGCAGGATTGGCACTGCTGGCGGCAATGTTTACTGGTCATTTGGCATCTCACTATGCCGCTGCCAACCCAATTGCTGAGTTTTTAGGCTTTGGAGTATTGATGCTGACCGTGGTCGCCGTTTCGGAGAAAAACGTGCCACAGGCAGGCAGTGGTATTGCAATTGGGGGAGCACTTGCTGCTGGACTGGTGATGAGCAGGGGTATCTTAAATCCTGCCGTTGCCATTGCGATGGGACAAGCCCTCTCACCTGCAACCTGGGCGACATTGTTGAGCGGCATCTGTTTTTGCTTGCTCTACAAGCTCTACGAGGTCAAGCAGAAGCCAACAGAGAAAAAAGACCTCGTGCAGTCTCAGCAAGACGTTCCATTCGAGCGCATGACAAGCGTTCCACGAGCGAAATAAAGAGAGGAAAAAACGCATGTATCCATACGATCAGAACAATCAGCAAATGTACCAACAATACGCGAACCATGCGGACCAGGGAACCTACTCCCAGATTCCCGAACAGGAAGCACGGCAGAACTACAACCAGTTCGTGCAGAATGCTCCACCTCAGATGGTGCAACAAGCACACGAACAGTATTATCAGCAGATGCCTCCACAACAACGCGGTGGACTGATGCAAGGACTGATGGGGGGACTGATGCAGCGAGGAGCGACGCCGCAGCAAATGGGCATCCAGAATACTGATCCAAATAGCATGTCACCTCAAGATGCGGCTCGTGTCACAGGCTATGCCGCGCAGCAACAACCTGACCTACTGCACCAGATCATGGGCCCTGGCGGTCCACTGGGAAGTACAGGCGCGAAACTCGCAGTGGCCGGTATCGCTGCCTTTGCCGCTAAGCAGTTGCTCGGCGGTGGCGGGATGAAACTATAAACCACCGCACCAACCCCCTTCTCTAAAAACAAGACGGCAAGTACAGAAATACAAAACGCTTGACGAACAGTGTCTCAGCCTGAACAAGGCATATAAAAAGAAAGGAATGTTCCAAATGGGAATGTTTATGAATGGACTAATTGTCGGAGTGGGGGTGGCCTTGCTGATTGCACCGAGGAAAGGCGAAGAGATGCGTCGTCTCGTTAGCGAGCGTGTGGTGAATATACGCACCTCACTTTCTAAAGGTGGGCAAGGCTCTCAGTATATCCAGCAAGCCTCTGACACTTTGTCTCAGACGGCAAACGTGTTGAAAGACAACGCACAACAAGCAGCAACGCAGATGAAGTCAACAGGAAGTACGCTTGCGGATACGGCACAGCAGGCAGCGACAGAAGCAAAGCAAACGAGCAAGGATGTGGCAGAGACGACCAAGCAAACTGCACGGTCAACACAGCCCACGACGCGTGGAACCAGTACTTCATCATAAGATGAAGCGTTGCTAGAGGAGAAATACTATGTGGCCCTTTGATCAAAATAATCAGCAGATGTACCAGCAGTATTCCCAGGCGCACGAGGCTGGCAACTATAGTGGCATCGATCAGAATCAAGCAATGGGCAATATGCAGCAATTCATGCAAAATGCTCCTGCAGACACACAGCAGCAGGTCTATCAACAGCATTTTGAGCAAATGCCCTATGAACAGCGTTCCCAGTTCGCACAACAAATGCCTCAACAGTATGGTGCAGACCCCAACAATCCACAAGGGATGGCGCAGGGCTTCCAGCAGATGGGACAAGAGCAGCCAAATATGCTCTCACAGATGTTTGGACAGGGAGGTGCTTCAGGCAACATGATGGGGCAGGGGGGCCTCGGTGGACTCGTGGGAGCTGTGGCGCAACATATGATGAGTAATCGAGGTGGTGGAAGCTTTTAGCGACTGAGGAAGGAGAGCAGAACTTCCCTCTTTCCTCGTCTCTACCCACCCGGCAGAAGCACGAGCCTTCCTCTCTGTTTCTCTTCACCTCTCAAAAGCACATATGTTTTTTGGTATGCATGTGTGCCATGTGAAAAAAGTTATGTGAAAAGTTCTTCCTGAAAGGAGAAAATGATGCAAGAACGAACGTTGATCGAAAGAAGAGGGAGTCCAGCCCTCAAGTATGGTATTCTGTTTGGTATTCTCCTTGGAGCTTTTCAAGTTGTTCTGGGCCTACTCACAAGCTACTTGCAGTTGGGAAGTTTTGCTCTCATTGTCAGCATTATTGGCATCGTGGTCGCGCTCGTCGTGTATGTGCTTGCAGGAATACGCGCATCAGGAGAGACAGGAAGAGTAGGGACAGGTGCCTTTGCAGGTCTCTGGACAGGGGTCGTGAGTACCATTCTTGGTTTTCTTGGTGTACTCCTTCTTGCCTCCTTGCATCTCGGTACGCTGCGTCAGCAAGCCGGTACTGCCGCACAAACTATCGCCAACCAACTGCACCAGCCTCTCCCCGGCACAACAGATCAGCTCTTACTTTCGACGGCTGCTGTTACGGGCATTACTGGCCTTATATTCTCAGTTTTACTTGGCCTCATACTAGGAGCAATTGGAGGAGCTATCGGCAGAGGACGTGCCTCACGCCGGACCGTGATTGCTCAAGAGAGGACGTATCAAGATGTGCCAACATCCTCAACGGGCAGATAATCTTTTCTTGTGACTCAGCATCGTTCAGCACACGAACGACGTGTACTCTGAAAAAATGCTTTCTCTTCCCTTTTTACAACGTCTTGTCTACCCACAGAACAAGGATTTGATCTTATGATGAATAATACAAATAATGATGAAAAGAAACGACGTGAAGTCTGGATTGCCCTTTTGGGAGCACTCTTTCTCGGCTCGTTTTTGCTCTTTGGCGGTTGCCAGGCACAGCTTCTCTCAGGGGTGAATGCTGCAGCGCAAGGGTCTCTTTTTCCCGTTACTGCCACTCCTGTCCCTGCGACGGCAACGCCACAACCAACGACGACAGCAACGCCACAACCAACGGCGACTGCTACTGCTATCCCAACGGCGACAGCAGTACCAATCACGCCAACTGTAGCCGCGCGTATCCCAGAGGCACCACTGGTGGTGCCATTTGTCAAGATTCTGTCGGCGAAATGCCTGTGGATGTGAGAAACTAAGGAGAAAGAGTTTCATTCAACACGTTTGATGGAAAGAAAAACTAGCCCATCAGCAAAGGGGATCGAGATGTCCATGAAGCCA
>JAABUX010000630.1_pt1 | contig 58420 bp, 68 predicted proteins | sample 5561851 | NCBI WGS metagenome assembly JAABUX01 (sample SAMN10711883, study PRJNA513361) | rock metagenome | isolation source: Antarctica rocks | place: Antarctica: Victoria Land, Richard Nunatak red sandstone | collected 2016-01-03
ACCCATGGTCATCGTTGCCGCCTGCATGCGTAAGCTACTGACCATCGCCTACGGCGTTCTCAAGTCTGGCCGAAGCTTCACAAACCTTGCTTCGGCCCTTGACAACGCAAACGGTATCTAAGCGGCGAGCTGGACGTCAAGCTCGCTTCTGATCGCCGCCTCGATTTCCGCTGGCGCGGTGCCGAAGTCGTCGGCCAATGAGGCGACGCTTTCTCCTGACTTGAACCGTTCGGTAACCGCGGCCGTCCTTACGCCCGTCCGGCGGATCATCGGTCGTCCGAAAGCTATGCTCGGATCGATCACGATGATTCGCGGATCTGTTTCTACTTTGTTTTGCGTGAACGGATAGAGGCGAACGGGGAGACCTACGTCGTCTCTTTCGATGCGGCTCAGATACAACCTCAGTATGTCTCGCATTCCGATCTGACCATACCGCGAAACGTTTGTAAGCGAACCGACTTCCTCCACAAATAGGTCGATACCGTTCGTTTGAAACTCGAACTCAACCAACGGATGGTCAGATCTGTATTTGATTTTCAGATATTGCAAGGCCTGACGGATCTTCGGTAAAGACACACCGTGTTGCACGCGCATGGAACTGAGGACATGTGCCTCAGTTAACCCGATAAAGGAGATGAAAACGGTCCCCTCCTCGGCGACTTGCAACACCGGACGATCGTTGAGGCCCCTGAACCAATTCCACATCATCTTCTGCGGAACGTGCAAGTATCGACCAGCCTCAGTTATCTGATAGGCCGGGGCGAAACGTCTATCTTTGCTCAACTGCGCGTTACTCACCTTAAGGCGAATTTGGATCGCTAATGCGCACTACCTCTTCTGGGTGGAATTGCACTGCAGATGTCTGCCCGCGCGTTTGTGACGACCTGGACGTCAGCGCTTCGGAGCGGTGCCTAGCCTACGCTGCGATCGACCGGACCTGTTCGGCGCTTTAACCTGAGGAATTGTTCGAATCGAGTCGTCACCTAGGTTTCCCGTGGGCTCCGGCTCGGCTTTGCGATCCCGAGTCGCTATACGCGCGACGCCTCGAATGCGGTCACGGTAGTTCTTCGGAACAGTGCGTTCCAAAGACGAGGCTAGACTTCGTTAACGCGACGTCGTCGCCTGTGGTTCGATCGCCGCGGCCGAATGGTAGAGAATTGAAGCGACGTTGCGACGCAGGCGCGTAATCGAGTCGGGCTTGCTCTTGGGAAGCGGACGGCATTCAACGATCATGCGGTAGTGTTCGGCTTCGCGAAGCATCGCGGCGATGCGCGCGTGAGCGAGAACGCTCAAGAGTTCGTCGTACATTATCACACCCGTGTAACTACCAAAACGTGTAACCTGCTAGGATTTTACGCTGGTTACCGTAACTTGTCAATCCCATTTGCCGGTGTTATGATGAACTTCGTGATCAAACCGCCGCCGGGGCTCTTCACCGACCAGCTCGAGCTCGTCCGGCCGCCGGCACCAGGCAAACTCGAGCTCGTTCGAAGCTTTCTCAATACGCTCGACGTCGAGAAGGGAACCGATGCCATCGCCACGCCGGGCGAGCTCGTTACGTGGATACGCGAACAAGGGCTGATCGAGCCGAAGTTCGCGCTCAAGGTGACCGCTGCCGAGGTCGAACGCGTGCGCTTGCTGCGCGAAGACGTGCGGGCGATGACGCGCCGTAACAACGGCGCCAATTGCGCGTGCCGGACCGAGCGTTTAGAAGAAGCGAGCGCGCGAAGCGGTTTCGTCATGGCGTTCGACCCCGATCTCAACCTCTCGGTGTTGCGGCCTTCGGCACGTGGGATCGACGGCGCCATCGGCCGCATCCTCGCAGCGGTCCACGGCGCTATGGCCGAGCATACGTGGCAGCGGCTCAAAACATGCGCCGACGAGGCGTGCGCGTGGACGTACTACGATCACTCGAAGAACGGCTGCTCGCGCTGGTGCTCCGCCGACACCTGCGGCAATCGCAGTAAAGTGAAGCGCTATCGGGAGCGTCAGGCGAAGGGCGCAACGTAGCGATCAGCACCTTAGGTGAAGTTCAATTGACATAAAGTCAAGTGCGTCGCACACCCGAACGACATCCGACGGGGCTTCACGTTCTGCCATGTCGACGAAAGCTCGTTCGGCGTAGCCGCAGCGCGACGTACCGTCCGAGTCGCGCTATCGCAGCCCTTCCACGCTCGCGACGAGCGTGCGCGGTTTGGGCGGTATCTCGGTGAAGGCCATCGGGCGGTCCCAATAATCGTGCGCACGCACGGCGAGGCGTGATGCCGACGGCTTCGGCGGCGTGCCGAGCGTAATCGCGCGTTCGTATGCGTTGAGGTAGCGGTCGATCATTTGCGTGACCGAAAACGTCGAGTCGACGCGCGTGCGACACGCACGGCGGTCGAGGGACGCGAGCTCCGGGACGCGCGCCACGGCGTCGTCGACCGTGTCGCAGAGAAACCCCGTCTTGCCGTCGACGACGATTTCGGGTATCGAACCCATGCGTGCGCCGAGCACGGGCGTCCCGCACGCCATCGCCTCGATCATCGTCAACCCGAAACGTTCCGGCCGGGTCGTCATGTGCACGAGCCCGAGCGCACCGCCGAGTAAGTCGTTGCGCGCGGCGCGTTCGACCGCACCCAGGAACTGCACGCGGTCACCGTCGATGTGCGGCGCGACGCGCTCGGCGAAGTAGCGCTCGTCTTGTGGGATCGCGGCGATCTTGAGTCGTACGCCGGCTCGCTTCGCGATCTCGATCGCGAGGTGCGTCCCTTTCTCGGGATGGAAGCGGCCGAGAAAGACGAGATAGTCGCCGGGGTCGTCGACGAACGTGAACTCCTCGGGCGCGATGCCGTTGTATGCCGTTGCGAGATAGTCGAGGCCGGGGTCGCGGTCGGCATCGCTGATCGAACAGAAGAAACTCCGTTCCGCCGCCGCGTAATAGGCCGCGAGAATTTGCGGCGTCGAAAAGCCGTGGATCGTCGTGAGCAGCGGCGGCGCCGTCGTGGCGAGCGCGTAGGTCAGCGGCTTCCAATCGAAATTGTTATGGATGAGATCGAAGTCGCGTGCGTGCCGGAAGACGTTTGCGATGTGCAGCGCCCCGTAGACGTCGCCGTCGAGCGCTGGGTCTTCGTTGATGCCGACCGGTACGACCGACGCGAGTTTGCCCGCGGTTCGCGAGTTGCCCGTTGCGAAGAGCGTGACGTCGAGGCCGCGGGCCTGTAGGCCGTTCGCGATGTTCGACGCGATCTGCTCCCACGGACCGTAGCCCGGCGGCGGCGTCGGCCACGCGATCGGCGCGAGCAGGGCAACGCGCAAGCCCGCGAGCGACGAACGTTCGGCCATCGCGGCTGCGCTTCGCCAGCAAGCTTACACTCCTTGCAGCGCTCGCGATGGTACCATACGGCGTGAGCTCCAAACCCATCGCCGACTACGGCTTACTCTCCGATTGCCGCTCGGCGGCCCTTGTCGCACGCGACGGGTCGATCGACTGGTGGGCGCCGCGGCGCTTCGACCGGCCGTCGATCTTCGCGCGGCTCCTCGACGACGACGCGGGTTATTGGCGCATCGCGCCCGCTGGGGAAGCGACGAGCGAACGTCGTTACGCGGATCGCACACTGATCCTCGAAACGACGTTTGCGACGCCGACCGGGGAGCTCGTCCTGACGGATGGTCTTGGGATCGGACCGAACCCCGGCGGGCACGACCTCGGCAGCGACCCACCCCACGCGCTGTTGCGCGTCGTCGAATGCCGTAGCGGGTTCGTCGACGTCGATTTCGCGTTCGTCCCGCGGCCCGAGTACGGGATCGTCGAGCCGATGCTGCAGGCGCGGGCGGACGGTATCGTCGCTTACGGCGGCCCCGATCTGTTATTCCTCACGGCGTCGATGCCGCTCGAAATTGCGAATTGCGCTGCCACCGCGCGCTTTCGCCTAACGCAAGGCGAGCGGCGTGCCTCCGCGCTGCGACACCGCTTTAGCGAAGACGCGAATGCGCCGCAGTGGAGCGACGAGGACATCTACGCCGAGATCGAACGGACGCGCGAGTCCTGGCAACGTTGGTCCGGGCTCCACCAATCCTATCGTGGGCCGTGGGAAGCGGCCGTGCATCACAGCGGACGCGTGCTGCAAAGCCTGACGTACGCGCCGACGGGTGCCATGGTTGCCGCGCCGACCACGTCGTTGCCCGAAGTTGTCGGCGGTGCACGCAATTGGGATTATCGTTTCGTGTGGGTGCGCGACGCGAGTCTGACGATGGATGCGCTGTGGATCGCGGCTTGTCGCGATGAAGCGGAACGTTTCTTCGATTGGCTCGCGCGCGTCGCCGCCGGACGCATCCGCGAACACGGCGTCTCCGTGATGTTCGGCATTGGCGGCGAGCACGACTTGCAAGAGCGCGAGCTGCCACATCTGCGCGGTTATCGCGGCAGTACACCCGTGCGCGTCGGAAACGACGCCTGGAAGCAACGTCAAATCGACGTGTACGGCGAGCTGCTCGGGGCCGCGCAGCGCTACGCGCGCGAGCTCGGAACGATCAACGAACCGGCGCGCACGTTTCTCATCGAACTTGCGGACACCGCGCTCGCGGTCTTTTCCCAGACCGATCACGGCATTTGGGAGACGCGCGGCGAGCCGCGCCACTTTACCTATTCCAAAGTCATGTGTTGGGCCGCGCTCGATGCCGCGATCGCACTCGCGCCGCAGCTCGCGTGCCCGGACCGCGTCGCCGGCTGGGTCGAAGCGAAGGACCGGATGGCGGACGAGATTCGCGCGCGCGCGTGGAATCCACGTTTGGGCGCCTACGGCGCGGCCTACGACGGCGACGATCTCGATGCGTCGGTGCTGCTCATGGCCGTCGTCGGCTTCGCGCCGGCACGGACGATCGGATGCGCGCGACGATCGCGACGATCGCGCGTGAGCTCGCGGACGAACGCGGGCTCGTGCGCCGCTATCGTAGCGTGGACGGACTAGAAGGCAGCGAAGGCGCGTTTCTGCTGTGTACGTTTTGGCTCGCGCACGCACAAGCGCTCGCAGACGACGTCGAAGCGGCGCGCGCGACCTTCGCGCGCGCGGCGGCGTGTGCCAACGATCTTGGTCTCTTTGCGGAGGAAGTCGACGCGACAACGGGCGAGTTGCTCGGAAATTTTCCACAAGCGTTCAGCCACGTCGGCTTCGTCAACGCCGCGTACGCGATCTCGCAAGCGGAAGAGCGGCGTGCGAACGGAAGCAACGCTTCATGACTGAACCGTCGCGAACGTATAGGCATAGCGGTTCTGCAGTACCGCGAGCGTGGCGACCATCGATGGAACGACGATCGCACCGGCAACGAGGTGTGTCAGGATATCGTTCGCGACATCCTGAGGCCGCATGCCGGACGGCGCGAAACTCCGCTTGACGATGTTTGCCGAAATCTCTTCAACCGCCGTATGGCACGTCAGCATCATCACGCCGCGCGCCTGCAACGCCTCAATGCTCGTATCCTGATACGGTCCGTTCGGATCGTCGGGACTCGCACCGGCGTTCGGCGCGCTCTTGCGCGCGAAGAACACGTTCGTTGCGATCGGGTTGCCGCTCGCGTCTTTGAGCTCGAAGAACTGGCCGATCCGGTATTTCTGCCAAACGTAATCGTCGAACGTGTACGAACTCGATGGTCCGTGATTCGCGGTCGCAAGCGCGATGCGCTCGGGTGCGTAGCCGAAACCGAAGACGAGTCCGTTGAGCGAGTTCTTGATGTTGTTGAGCACGCTCGGTTTGAAGACGAGGTTTTCCCAGACTTGACGGATGTCGGCCGGCCGGCCGAGTTTTGCGGCGAAGCCGGCGGCGTCGAAGTCGCTCGCGCGTTCGACGAGTGCGGTCCCGCCCGGAATGGTCGCCGCCTCCACCCCAGAGACGGCGGCTGACGCGAGCGTGCCGCCAGCGAGTGTGGCGGCGCCCAGAAAATGCGATCGATTCATCGAGCCTGCTCCGTTACGTGCGTGCTGCCGGTGTCGGTTCTCGCGAGTTACCCGCGCGCGGCGGTCCGCAAGCCGGGCGCGCCGAACGTAAGGCCACTATGCGAGGTGTTTACGGCCTTCTGCTCGCTGTGGCGTTGCTTTTGGGAGCCGCGTGCAGCTCGAGTTCGCATTCGCCTACGGCGTCAACTGCTGCGATAACCGCCGCGTCGCCTGGCGAAGCCGACTCTGCGCAGGGCCCCGCCTCTGGAGCGATAGCGCCCGCCGCGATCGCTGCCGCGCGCGCGACGCTGCCGCCGGGAAGCGAAGGACGGCTCATCGCGCAGGGGCGCGACATCATCGTACATACGCAGTCGCGCATGCCGGGCTTCGTGCGTGCAGGCATGTCGTGTGAGGCTTGCCACGTGGGCGCGGGTACGCGGCCCCATGGGGGCTCGTTCGTTGGTATCTATGCGAAGTTTCCGCAGTGGAATAAACGCTCGCGCCGGTACATCGCGCTGCAGGATCGTCTCGCCGAATGTTTTCTGTATAGCATGAACGGCAAGCCGCCCGCCTATGCGAGTCACGAGATGGTCGCGCTCGTGGCGTACATCGCGTTCCTTTCGCGCGGTGCGCCTGTGGGTGCCGGGTTCCAAGGACTCGGCTTCGAGGAGTTTCGCCCGGCGCGCACACCGAGCATCGCGCGCGGCTCGCACATCTACGCGCAGCGTTGCCTCGCGTGCCACGGTGCGGAGGGCCAAGGGCTCGGGGGACGCCCGCCACTTTGGGGGCCGAAGTCGTTCAACGGCGGCGCCGGCATGCATCGCCTGAACACGATGGCCGGCTTCGTGCGCTACAACATGCCCTACGGTTCGCCGCCCGATACGTTGTCGCAGCAAGACGCGTACGATGTCTCCGCATTCGTCCTCTCGCATCCGCGGCCGGCTTTCGATCCGCACGCGGTTATTTCGTTTCCGGCGTTGCCTGCAAAGTACTTCTGAGGCAAAATGTCCGAACGAGCCGCCATGCACAAGCGCTTTTCGATCGGACTCGCCGTAAGCGCAGTCCTGGTTGCGAGTCGACTGCCGGCGTCGGCGGAAGACGAGTCGCAAATCGGAGCGCAAGTCTACCGCGATCTGGCCAAGAAGGGTTCGATCGTTGCGGCGTCGCCCTGGTACGCCGTCCTCAACCAGGTCGGTGGCAAGATCGCGACCGTCGCCAATAAGCAGTATGCGCATCCGTTCCGGTTCGTACTCGTCAAAGAGAATCAGCCCAACGCCTTTGCCGTTCCGGGCGGCAACATCTACGTGACCCTACCGATGATGACGTTCGTCAAGAAGAAGGAACAGTTCGCGGGCGTCCTTTGCCACGAGGTTCAGCACGATATCAATCGCGACGTTCCCGCACTCAATCAAAAAGCCCAGACGACGAACATGATCGCGACGGGCCTCTCGCTACTGATCGGTGGCGGCGCGAACGCGACGGTCAACGGAGTGCTGGGCGCCGGGGCGAAATTGCAGAGCCTCAATTATTCGCGTGCCGTCGAAACGCGCGCCGATACCGGTGGCGCGAAAATCTGTGCGCAGGCCGGTTACAACCCATGGGGCATGATCTGGCTCTTCCAAGCATTCTCGCGCGCCAACACCGGCGGCACGTTCGAGATGCTTTTCGATCATCCGAACGACTCGAGCCGCATCTCGACGCTCGAAAATCTCTTTCGCAGCGAACCTGCCACGTTCGGACGCTTCAATAAGAACATCGCGTCGGGTAACGCGATGCCTTCGCTCGCGTCGGTGCAAAAACAGTACGGTAACGCAAAGCCGTCGGCCCCGGCGAGGCGCCCGGGCTACTAAGGGGCCGCCTCACCGCGAGGAACGACGGTCGGCTACGATTTTGCCTGCCTTGATGACCAGCGACGGATCGCGGAAGGCGCGCGCATCGCTTTCGATGTCGTGGTCGAGCACGACGATGTCCGCCGCGTCGCCCGCGCCGAGGGTGCCCCGCGCCAAGCCGAGCAGCTTTGCCGAGGTGAGGGTCGCGGCATGGAGCGCTTCGCGCGGCGTCATGCCGAGCATCGATCCCATGAGTTCGAGTTCGTATGCGTACGCATCGTGAGCGTTGAAGGGGGTGCCGGCGTCGGAGCCGCCGGCGAACGTCACGCCCGCGGCCCGCGCGCGCCGCAGATTCGCTTCGGCGCTTTCGGCGATCTCGCGTGCTTTGCGCAGCACGAAATCCGGCATGCCTGCGTCCTCGCCACCATCCGTGATGCAACGGATCGCCGCGAGCGTCGGCACGAGCCTGGCACCGCGCTCGACCAGGAGTGCGATGCCTTCGTCGTCGACGAGATGGCCGTGTTCGATCGAATCGATGCCGGCAAAGAGCGCGTTCACGATGCCGCTAGCGCCGATGGCGTGCGCCGCGCAGTGCAGGCCGTGCTTGTGCGCCTCATCGATGCCGGCGCGCAGTTCGTCGCGCGAAAGTTGCTCGAGGCCGGGGACCGCGCCTTTGGTGAGCACGCCACCCGTCGCAATGAATTTGATGCAGTCGGCGCCCGCCCGCCGTTGTTCGCGCACCGCTTTGCGCACGTCCCAGGCGCCGTCGCTCTCGCGTCCCAGGAACCAGCCGTGACCGCCGGTCATGCAGATCGCGCGTCCCGCGGCGACGACGCTGGGACCCGCGAGTTTGCCGTCCGCGATCGCGTCGCGGACGTCGATTGCGATGCTTTCGGTGCTGCCGAGATCGCGTACCGACGTCACCCCGGCCGCGAGCGCTCGGCGTGCGTTTTCGGCGGCGGCGAGCGCGCGCTGCGTCGGCGTCGTGAGCACGAAAACGTTCGTCGTTTGCGCTTCGCCGCTCATTTCGAGGTGCACGTGCGCGTTTACGAGCCCCGGAATCACGCACGCCGCATCGATGACGCGCGATCCAGCCGGCAGGTCGCTCTCGGGACCGCCGAGTCGCGTGACGCGATCGCCCTCGATCAGCAGAACGCCGTTGCGTTTGGGTTCGCTGAGCCCATCGTGCAGCGTCCCGAAACGGATCGCGAGTGGCGCCAAGCTCACGCCGTCCGAAGGTCGGCCAAAAAAACTTCGGTCTTGTAACGAATCTCGACCGTCCCGCCCGGACTCGCGAAGCGCGCGTGCAACGCCGCGAAGTCCGCGATGAGCCTATCGAGCGCGTCGCCGGCACGTGGCGCGTACGAGGTGCTGCGCATGCGGCCGAGCAGACTCTCACGGTCGACACGCTGGGCGTTTGCAAACGTTTGCAAGCGAAATTGTACGAAGCCGGCGGCGCGCAGCAGCGGCTCGAGCCGCGCTTCATCGAAATCGATGCCGGCCATCATCGCGGCCTCGCCATGCTGCTGTGCCAGCGCGCGAAACGCCGCCGTAAAGGGGTCGTCGAGCGCGCGTTCGTTCCAGACGATCGCCAGACGCCCCGGCCGACGCAAGATGCGCGCGAATTCAGCGAGCGCATCGGGAGTGGCGAACCAGTGGAAGGCTTGGAACGCCGAGACTGCGTCGACCGAGGCGTCGATAAGGCCGGTCGCGGTCGCGCTCCCGTCTCGTGCATCGCAACCGCGCGCGCGTGCGATGGCGCGCATCTCGCTGCTCGGTTCGATTGCGACCGCGCGCGCGCCGGCTCGCGCAAGCGCCCGCGTCGAAATGCCCGTGCCGGCGCCCACGTCCGCGACGTCGGCCGGCGTGGCAACGCCGGCTAAGACCGCCGCAATGGCGCCCGGCGGATAGTCTGGCCGGTAGCGTTCGTACGCTTCGGCGAGCCCGCGAAAGCGAGCGACGGTCGCCAGCGCGTCATTCACGAGGCGCTGCCTTCGGTGACCCGGGCTGAGTCCGCCTCTGCATCGGCCGCGCCGCCAATGGCCGCGTCGATTACGTCGAAACACCGATCGACCTCGTCGCAGGTGTTGTAGTGCGCGAAGCTCAGCCGCACGGCCACGCCGTTCTCGTTCCGCGCGAGCGACTGCATGAGCCGCGGCGTGTAGTAATCGCCGACGCGCGCTTCGATTTTCGCGATCTCGAAGCGCTGGCCGAGTTCGTCACTCGCGACGCCCGGCACGTTGAAGGCGAAGACGGGAAGACGAACGGCGCTCGCAGGCCGGCCGTAGAGCCGTAATAGGGACGAACGTTCGGCGAACTTCGCCCGCGCGTATGCGGAGAGCTCCAGCTCGTAATCGGCGAGGCGTTCGAGGGCCTGTCGCGGCTGTGCCGCGATGCTGCGGAAATAGGCGATCGTTCCGAGCCAGCCCGCGAGCGCTTCGTGACTCTGCGTGCCGCACTCGAGCGTCCAGTAGCGTGCATCACCACCCGGCACGTGCGCGTCGTCGGCGTGAATGAAGCGGTCGAGCGCCGTCCGGCTCGCATACCAAAAACCCATGTGCGGCGCGTACATTTTGTACGCCGAGAAAAAAGCGAAGTCGATCGCCGCATCGATCTCGAGCGCGAAGTGCGGAAACGCCTGAACGCCGTCGACGACGACGAGCGCCCGTGCGGCCTTCGCGAGCTGCGCGAAGCGTGCGACGTCGAACACGGTGCCCGTCGCGTTGGACGCCCAGGGCAACGCGACGAGCACCGGTCCACGCGAAAGAAACGAGCGATATTTCGCTTCGTCGAGATCGCCGTGGGCGTCGACGGGAACGATATCGATCTGCGCGCCGAAACGCCGCAGCCACATCCACGGCGCGACGTTGGCTTCGTGATCTGCCGCGGTCACGACGATGCGGTCGCCACGCTGCACGCCGCTCGCGAGCAGCCGAGCGATGGCGAAGGCGATCGATGTGCCGTTGAGACCGATCCCGACCTGGTCGGCGGGCGCCCCCAGTAGCGCGGCGAGTTCGTTCTTCGCTTCGGCGACGAGGTCGGTCGTCGCGCGTGTACGCGTGAAAATGGCGCCCTTCTGCGCGTTGTCGTAGGTGAGATAGCGCTGCATCCGTTCGAGCGCCGTATCGGGAAGTTGCGCGCCCGCCGCGTTATCGGCGAGGATGCGACCGTGTGCGGTTGCGGACATCACGGCGGGAAAACGGTCGCCGTTCAACGCGCCGCTGCCGCTTCGAGCGCGCGATACGCGCGCGAGCCGAGCTCGCGGCCCAGGATTCGTGCGATGAAACGCGATGCATCGCGGATGCGGTCGAGCGAAACACCGGTCTCGATACCCATCCCGTGCAGCATGTACAGAAGATCCTCGGTCGCAAGGTTTCCCGTGGCGCCGGCCGCATACGGGCAGCCACCGAGACCGCCGCTCGAGCTGTCGAAGATCGCAACGTTCATCTGCAGCGCTGCAACGACGTTCGCGAGCGCGGTGCCGCGCGTATCGTGAAAGTGCATCGCCAACCGCTCGACCGGCATCGTCGCTTGCAGCGCGCCCGCGACGTCGACGACGGCGTTGGGCGTTGCCACGCCGATCGTATCGCCGATCGAGATCTCGTCGACGCCCAGCTCCGCCAAGGCGCCCGCGACGCGCACGACGGCGTCGACGGGTACCGCACCTTCGTACGGACAACCGAAAGCCGTCGAGACGTAGCCGCGTACCCAGACTCCCTCGGTGCGTGCGGCCCGGATGACGTCGCCGAACGCGACGAGCGACTCAGCGATCGTCATGTTGATGTTGCGCCGCGTGAACGTTTCCGACGCCGCCGTAAAGACGGCAATCGCGCGCACGCCCGCTTCGCGCGCGCGCTCGAGGCCGCGCAGATTGGGCACCAGCGCCAGGTACGTCACGCCGGGCCGGCGCGAAATCCCGGCCATCACTTCGCCTGCGTCCGTGAGTTGCGGGATGGCGCTCGGCCGAACGAACGACGTCGTTTCGATGAGCGGAAGTCCGCTCTGCGAGAGTAGGTCGATATACCGGATCTTGTCCGCGGCCGGCACGACGGCCGCTTCGTTTTGCAATCCGTCGCGCGGACCCATCTCAGCGACCTTGACGCGTTTGGGAAGCGATGCGAAATCGAGTGCGCTCATCCGCCTTGACCGTTCCTTCCAGCTCCACCAGCGTCGTGCCGCCGCGAACGACGGCGCCCGGTTCGACGTTGACGGCGCGTACGATGCCGTCTCGAGTCGCTTCGATGCGGTGCTCCATCTTCATGGCTTCGAGAACGACGAGCAGGTCGCGCTCGCCAACCGCGTCACCGGGGCGGACAGTGACCTTGACGATCGTGCCCGGCATCGGCGAGACGATGGCGCCGGCAGCGCCCGCGCCGTGGGCGTGACCGCCCTGCACCGCGGGCGGCGCGACGAAGGTAAAGCGATAATGGGTTCCATCGTACCGGACATCGACGCCGCGCTCGTCGACACGCGCTACGCCGCCGAAGCGTTGGTCACCTAGGGATACGGCGATGCGGCCGTCCGTAGCCTCGATGCGAACGTCGGCGTGCAGGTCGCCCGCGAAGGTCCAGCTCGACGGGCCGTCGCTCGTGCGCGAGGCAACGAGTGCAATCGCGCGCGTCCCGCCGGCGATGTGCACGGGGATGCCGACACCGGCGACACGCCAGCCGCGCGGATCGACCGCGACGGCCGCGGCTGCGAGGTAAAACGCAGCGTCGGGTTCATCCGCGGCAGACTCGGCGAGCGATGGATGTTCGGGCAGATAGGCAGTCGTCGTCTCTCCCGCGCGGAAATCCGGCTCGCGCGCGATCGCGAGCAACAGCGCAAGGTTCGTGCGCACGCCGTCGATGTGGAACGCTTCGAGCGCACGCGTGAGGCGTTCCACAGCTTGGGCGCGGTCGGCGCCGTACGCGATGAGCTTGGCGAGCATCGAATCGTAGTAGATCGAGATCTCGCTCCCCGCAGCGACGCCTGCGTCGAGCCGGATGCCGTCTTCGCGCGGCGGTTCCCAGCGCAGGATCGTACCCGTCGCCGGCAGATAGCCGTTGTGCGGGTCCTCGGCATTGAGTCGCGCTTCGATCGCCCAGCCGCGCGGCGCGATCGTGTCCCGTTCGAGATCCAGGCGCGCGCCGGCCGCGAGTGCGAGCTGCCAACGCACGAGGTCGATTCCATGCACGAGCTCCGTCACGGGATGCTCGACCTGCAACCGTGCGTTCATCTCCAGAAAGTAGAATGCGCCGCGCGCATCGAGCAGAAACTCGACGGTACCGGCATTCGTGTAGCCGACGCTCTCGGCGACGCGAATCGCGGCGTCACCCATGCGTTCGCGCAGTTCGGGGTCGACCGCGACGGACGGCGCTTCCTCGATGATCTTTTGATGGCGGCGCTGGATCGAACACTCGCGCTCGCCGAGATGCAAGGTCGTGCCGTACGAGTCGGCGAGAATCTGAAACTCGATATGACGCGGCCGTTCGAGATAGCGTTCGAGCAGCATGCGATCGGAGCCGAACGCGCCGAGCGCTTCGCGGCGCGCGCTGGCGAGCGCCTCGTCGAAGGCCGCCAGGTCGCTCACGACGCGCATGCCGCGGCCACCGCCACCGGCGCTGGCTTTGATCAGCAGCGGCGTTCCGAGCGTGACCGCCTCGCTGCGTAGTCTTTCGTCGGACTGGTCTTCGCCGTCGTAACCCGGCACGACCGGGACCCCGCAGGCCCGCGCGCGACCTTTCGCCTCGGTCTTGTCACCCATTGCCGCGATCGCTTCGGCCGAGGGACCGACGAAGATCAAGCCCGCATCGCGAACCGCCCGCGCGAAGGCGGCGCGTTCTGAGAGAAATCCATAGCCGGGGTGCACGGCGTCCGCTCGCAACGCGCGCACGGCGCCGAGCACGCGCGTGATGTCGAGGTAGGATTCGCTCGCGGGACCAGGACCGATCTCGAGCGCGTCGTCCATCACCGCCAGGTGCGCGGCGCGCGCGTCCGCTGCCGAATAGATGCCGAGCGCGACGATACCCGCGGCGCGCGCCGAGCGTGCGATGCGGATCGCGATTTCGCCACGGTTGGCAATGAGCAGGCGCTTGATCGGCCAACGCCCGGGGACGGAATCGGCCATATCCCGGCGAGGTTCGCGAAGCGGTGTTGGGCTCCTTACGGCAATCCAAAGGCGCCCCGTGATACGATATGTCGGTATGGAAGCCACGGCACCGGAGGCGCGCGTCAGTTCCGTCACTCGCGTTGAGCGCCCGGGACGCGTCGTCAAGCGTCATTCTTTGACGACGCGACTCACGCACTGGTTCGGGGCACTCGCAATCTTCATTCTCATCATGAGCGGGCTGCAAATCTTCAATGCGGCGCCGTACCTCGATGCCTCCGATAAGAGCGATCCCCAGCATCGCATTTTGTCCATCGGCCAGGGCGGCCAAAACGGCGACGCGCCCATCGGCACCACGAGGGTCTTCGGACACACGTTTACGACGACGCACGTGCTCGGTTACTCTGCCGACGGTCAGGGCGGTGAGGCCGGCCGCGCGTTTCCCGCCTGGATCACGTGGCCGGGCTACCAGGATCTTGCGAGCGGGCGGCGCTGGCATTTCTTTTTCGGCTGGATCATGACGATCGCCGGCGTCGTTTATCTGGTTACCGCCCTCGTGCGTAAGGATCTGCGGCTGCTGATCCTGCGACCGTCGGACGTACCGAAGCTTTTACCGATGCAGCTATATTACTTCAAGCTGCGTAAAGAACCGCCCGATCATGGCAAGTACAACCCTTTGCAGAAAGCCGGTTACACGGCCTTGCTCTTCGGGCTCGTGCCGTTCGTCATTTTGACGGGTCTCGCGCTCTCGCCCGGCATCGATGCCTTCGCCGGACCGCTTACGACTCTACTGGGCGGACGTCAGTTCGCGCGAACGTGGCACTTCGTCGCGACGCTCTTGCTCGTTGCCTTCACGCTCGGCCACGTGTTCCTCGTCGCGAGCACGGGGCTCATCAATAACATGCGCTCGATGACGCTCGGCACGTACCGGCTTGGCCCGCACGAAGGGACGGGTCCATGAACCGCCGCCTCTTCGTCGCCTCGAGTATCTCCGCGGCGCTCGCCGGCTGCGCGCCCGTTTCGAACGCGCTCAATAACTCGGCGCCCGTGCATAACGCCCTTGGAATCGCCGGCAATCTCAATCATCTGGTGATCGGCACGCGCGGTCTGGCGAAGCTCTATCCCGATAGCGCGATCACGCTCGACTATCCGACGAATGGAAATTCGACGCCGAGCGATGCCACGTACCAGCGGCTCGTGCAGAATCGCTTCGCGGATTACCGGCTACCCGTCGACGGCCTCGTCGATCATCCCCAAACATTCGATCTGCGTCAGCTCCGCGCGCTCGCGACGCTGCGTGAGACCACACGTCACGACTGCGTCGAAGGGTGGAGCGTCGTCGGGAAGTGGACGGGCGTGCCGCTCGGTGCCTTTTTGAAGCTCGTTCGTCCGAAGCCCAGTGCACGGTACGTTGTCTTCCACTCGTTCGATCGCGATCAGGATGGCACACCGTTCTACGGCAGCATCGATCTCCATCAGGCGGCGCACCCACAAACGCAGCTCGCGCTCGACCTCAACGGCCGGCCGCTCGATCCGGGCCATGGCGCTCCAGTAAGACTCTGGATTCCGACGCAGCTCGGCTACAAGAGCACGAAGTGGGTACACCGCATCGAACTCGTCGATTCGTTCAAGCACATCGGCGGCGGCTCGGGCGGCTATTGGGAAGACAACGGCTACGAATGGTACGCCGGGATCTAAGCGCCTTCGGAAATTACCGGCGCCGTCGCAGCGATCGTCTTTCGCGAAACACTGCGGCGTCGAGCGAAAAGGCACCCGGGCCGGCGGCGAGCAGTGCGAACGCGACTGTGAGATAGACGAGCGGTAACTCGAACGCGGTCGCACCGGTGTTGCTGACGAAGACTGCGCCGTGCGGGATGAGCACGAAGAAGATCGCGACGACCATGTTGCAGGCGATCAAGAAAGCGAAGAACGGCGTCGCGATACCGAGCACGAGCGCGATGCCGCCGCCGAATTCGGCGATGGCGGCGATCACTTGCAGCCAGGCGGGTGTTCCGGGCAGCATGCGCGTCGCCCAGTTCGTTGGATGCGTGATCTTGGCCGAACCGTGAACGATGAAGGCGGCGCCGACGGCGAGCCGCAGCGCAAGGAGCGCAAGATCCGCGCGCGGACCGAAGCGCTGCGGAGTCAGTATGTAAGCCTCATGCGACGGGATGCGGCTCGCTCGTCGCCGCGACCTGCGCGTCGCGCCGCGTAAGCGAAAGCCAAACGCCACCGATCACCAGCAGCGCGCCGATAATATCGCGCGCGCCGAATACTTCACCGCCGAAAAGTGTGCCCACGACCACCGCCATCACCGGAATCATGAGCGCGGAGAGCCCCATGGTTCCGGGTGAGATGCGTTGCAAGAGCCAATGGTTGAAATAGAACGCCGCGGCGCTTCCGCAGACCGCAAGATACGCGAGCGCGGCGAGCGGCGCAGGTTGCGTCGCGCGGTGGAGGTCGATGTGTTCGAAACTCAGGCCGACGAGGGCGAGCCCGGCGCCCGCGAGGAGCATCGCGGGCGGCAACGTTGCGAGCGGCTCGGCATCGGCAAAGCGTTTGAGGTAGACGTTGGCGTAGCCCGAAGACGCCGATGCCACGAGGACGGCAACGACGTAAAGCAGGTCCCCGCGAAGGTCTCCGACGAGCGAGATCACCGCGACGCCGACGAGCGCGCAGAGTGCGCCGACGATCGTCTTACGATCTGCACGCTCGCCGAGCATCGCGTGCGCGAAGCCGAAGATAAAAAACGGCATCGTGCCAAAGAGCACTGCGACGAGACCAGAGGCGAGGTGCGTTTCAGCGATGTACGTCAGCGCATAATTCAGTCCGAACATCGTTAGCGCGAGGACGAGAACCAAATGCAACGGCGGTGCATGCCGCCGCACGTTGACGCGTAGCGCAAAGGCCAGCGCGTACAACACAGCTCCGGCGATGATGAATCGCACGCCGGCTCCGAACACTGCGGGCATGCCCGTTAGCGAGATTTTTATACCGAGCCAAGTCGTGCTCCAAATGAGCACGCACGCGGCATATGCGCCCACCGTTGCGAACGGTGACGCGACGAAGTTTCGCCATGCCAAAGCTCGCGCGGTTGAGTTCACGCTTACACGACACCGCAGGGTCCTGGCGAGTTGCAGCGAGGCGGCGAGGCCGGTGTTTTGCGGTGTCCCTCTTCGGAAATCTCTGGTTCATGGCACAACAAGAACTCACCGGACTCCGCGTCGCGATTCTCGTCGCCGAAGGCTTCGAACAAGTCGAGCTGACGGAGCCGCGCAAGGCGCTGCAAGAAGCGGGCGCCCAGACCCAGATCGTCTCCCCGGAAAAGGGCCAGGTTCAGGCCTTCAATCACCACGACCGCGCCGACAAATTCCCGGTCGAGGTACCGCTCGACTCGGCGCAGCCAGATCAGTACGACGCGCTGCTTCTTCCCGGCGGAGCGCTCAATCCCGACATGCTCCGCGCGCTACCGAAGGCCGTCACCTTCGTCAAAGCGTTCTTCGACGCCGGCAAACCGGTCGCGGCGATCTGTCACGCGCCGTGGACGTTGATCGAGGCGGCCGTCGTGAAGGGCAAAAAGCTGACCTCCTGGCCGTCGCTCCAGACGGACCTGCGCAATGCCGGCGCGACGTGGGTCGATGAAGCGGTCGTTCGCGATGGCAAGCTCGTCACGAGTCGCAAGCCGGACGACATTCCGGCCTTCAACCGCGAGATGACCGCGCTCTTCACAGAGGCGAGGCGCCCGGCCGCAGGCGCGGGTTCGCGCTAAGTTTCGTCAGGCGCCGGCGAGATAGCTGAACGGCGTGATGCGACCACCAAAGAAAGCGCTCGGGTCGATGCCGTAGGTTTCGGCGAGCCGGTCGAGTTCCGCTCCCGTTAGGGCGGTCTCGCCGGCTTCCGCCTCCGCGAGGCGCTCCGCGGCGATATCCGAGGCCGCGGCTGCATATTCGAGGTCGTATCCGAGGCGGACGCGCGTGACCGTCAGCGCCTCAGCGACACGTTGCATTACGCTCTCTTGAGCCATCGTCGCGAGAATACCACGCGCGCGTCACATGCGAAAGACGCCGAAGCGCGTGGGCTGCGGGGCGGCGTGCCGCGCCGCAGCGAGCCCGATGCCCAGAACCCGGCGCGTGTCGAGCGGATCGATGACGCCGTCATCCCAGAGCCGCGCGCTCGAATAGTAGGCATTCCCTTCGCGCTCGTATTTTTCGAGGAGCGGCGCGGTGAAGCGCGCCTGATCCTCGGCGTTCATCTCGCGGCCTTTGGCTCTTTCACCGTCCATGCGCACGGTCAGCAGCGTGGCGGCGGCCTGCGCACCGCCCATCACCGAGATGCGCGCGTTCGGCCACATCCACAGTTGGCGCGGCTCGTACGCGCGGCCGCTCATCCCATAGTTGCCAGCGCCGAAACTGCCGCCGATAACGACCGTAAACTTCGGCACGTCCGCGCACGCGACGGCCGTGACGAGCTTGGCGCCGTCTTTGGCGATCCCACCGTTCTCGTATTCCTTGCCGATCATGAAGCCCGTAATGTTCTGCAGAAAGACGAGCGGCGTACCGCGCTGCGCGCAGAGTTCGATGAAGTGCGCGCCTTTGAGGGCGCTTTCGCTAAAGAGAATGCCGTTATTGGCAAGGATACCCACCGCGTGACCTTCGATATGGGCGAAGCCGCACACGAGCGTGGTTCCGTAGCGGGCCTTGAACTCGGCGAAGCGCGACCCGTCGACGATGCGCGCGATCACTTCGCGCACATCGTAGCTCAAGCGCGCATCGCGCGGGATGACCGCGTACAGCTCGGCTGGATCGTAGACGGGTGCTTCGGATTCGACCACGTCGCCCCAAACCCGCGGCGAAGCGAGATTGGTGACGACCCTGCGCACGAGTCCGAGCGCTTCTTCGTCATCTGCGGCGTAGTGATCGGCGACGCCGGAGATGCGCGTGTGCACGTCGGCGCCGCCGAGTTCTTCGGCCGTTACGATTTCGCCCGTCGCGGCGCGGACGAGCGGTGGACCGCCCAGAAAAATCGTCCCGTAACCCGCGACGATGACGGCTTCATCCGACATTGCCGGAACGTACGCGCCGCCCGCGGTGCACGATCCCATGACCGCCGCAACCTGCGGAATCCCGTCCGCCGACATGCGAGCCTGATTGAAGAAGATGCGACCGAAGTGATCGCGGTCGGGAAACACTTCGTCTTGCCTGGGTAGAAACGCACCGCCGGAATCGACGAGGTAGATGCACGGCAGTGCGTTCTGCTGCGCGATCGTTTGTGCGCGCAGATGCTTCTTGACCGTGAGGGGATAGTACGTGCCGCCCTTGACCGTCGCGTCGTTGGCGACGACGACGCACGGCCGGCCGGCGACCATGAGGATCCCCGTGACGATGCCTGCCGCCGGAACGTCGTCGCCGTAAACGCCCTCAGCCGCGAGCGGCGAGAACTCGAGAAACGGCTGCAGTGGGTCGGCGAGTCGATCGATGCGTTCGCGTACCGGGAGCTTGCCGCGTTTGCGGTGCCGGGCGAGGGCAGCCGGACCGCCGCCCGCGCGCACGCGCGCGAGCCGCGTGCGCAGATCGCCGACGAGCGCACGCATGTGCGCATCGTTCTCGCGTTGCTCCGCGTCGTGCGGGTCGATGCGCGTGTCGAGCCGTTGCATGCGCGGCGCCTTCGCCGCCGCGTGCGAGGCGACCTCAATTTAAGACGCAATTAGATTGCGTCGCAAAGCGAGGTTCCCGGCGGGGCGATACGTTACGATACGGCTATGAACTCTCCGACGCCGTCGGCCTTTCGTCCGGCCGGATCGCTCGTCGCCGCGCCGCTCGCGGCGTACGCGGGTCCCTGGAGCGCGCGGCTCGCCGCGCACCTCTTGCGCCGCGCCGGCTTTGGCGGCACGCCGGAGGATGTGCGACGGTATGCCGCTCTCGATGCATGCGTCGGTCGCATCGCTCGTGAACTTTTCCGCGACGCCAAATCTGCCCGCGTCGCCGCAACTGGCCGACGAAACCGGCATCGATGCGCAGCTCTTGCAGCGCCGCCGGGCGAATCGCCAAAGCGCTACCGGCATGACGGCGCAAACCCCGCAAGCGGCCGACCCACAGATCAAAGATCTCGCCAAGGCGCGGCGCAAGCTCGAGCGCGAGAGCCTCATCGCGACGCAGCTCTGGTGGCTCGATCGCATGATCGCGACGCCCGCGCCGCTGCAAGAGAAGATGACGCTCTTCTGGCACGGTCACTTCACGACCGCCGCGATCCAAAAGGGCGTGACGCCCGCCGAAATCGTCGCGCAGAACGCACTCTTCCGCCAGTTCGCGCTCGGCAACGTGCGCGAACTCACGCAACGCGTCTCCTCCGATCCCGCTATGCTGAAGTATCTCGACAACCGGCTCAACGAAAAAGCACATCCCAATGAAAACTTCGCGCGCGAACTCATGGAGCTCTATACGCTCGGGATCGGCAATTACACCGAGACCGACGTGCGCGAAGCCGCGCGCGCTTGGACCGGATTGCGGGTTCGGCCCGGCTCGGAGGACGTGTTCCTCAATCCCCGGCTGCACGACGACGGCTCCAAGACGTTCCTGGGCCGCACCGGGAACTTGGGCGGCCGAGAGGTCGTCGACATCATCTTTGCGCAACCGGCCGCGGCAACGTTCTTCGCGACGAAGGTGCTGCGCGCGTTTGTTTACGAGGGTCCCGAACCCGAACTCGTCGCCGCCACAGCGGCACTGATCCGCAAGCACGATTTCAACCTGCAGCCGGTGATGTCGACGCTCTTCGCATCGGACGTGTTCTATTCGGACCGTGCGTACCGCGCGCTCGTGAAGAGTCCGGTCGACTTCGTCGTGAGCAGCTATCGGCTCTTCGGCGTGCAGCAGGCCGACAAGCCAGCGCTCGCGGCGCTGCGCCGCATGACTCAGATCTTATTCTATCCACCCAATGTCAAAGGCTGGCCTGGGGGAAGCGCGTGGATCAACAGTTCGACGATGCTCGCGCGCGAGAATTTCGCAAACGCACTCATGACGGGCAAGAACGTCAGCGGCGCTTCGAACTGGCTCCTCGCGACGGATCCCCGCGATCCGAGCGCTGCGGCGAAAACGCTCGTGGCGACGATCTTGCAGGGCGACGCGTCGCCCGCCGCGCTCGCGCGACTCGAAAGTTATCTCGGCGGCAGCGAGAGTTCTACCAATGGCGCGCTCTCGGGCGAAAACTTCGAACAACGCATGCGCGGCGGTGCGTACCTCACGATGGCCATGCCCGCGTACCAACTCGCTTGAAGCCGATCACGACGAAAGACAACCACATGAAGCGCAGCCGTTTTCTCTTGGGTAGCCTCTCCGGCTTGACCGTCGCGGCGAATCTCGATGGGTTCTTCGCGCGCGCTCTCGCGGCGCCGGCGTTGCCGAACCTGCCCGGAGGCGTGGATGAACGCGTCCTCGTCGTCATCAACCTGCAGGGAGGTAACGACGGCCTCAACACGCTCGTGCCGCACGGACTGCCGCAGTACTACGCGTTGCGTCCCACGATCGGCGTGCCGAAGAATGACGTGCTGCGCATCGACGACGCCGTCGGTCTCAATCCGGCGATGACCGCGCTCAAGACGTTGTATGACAAGGGACAAGTCGCGATCGTGCAAGGCGCGGGCTATCCCAATCCCGACCATTCGCACTTCCGTTCGACCGAGATCTGGCAGACGGCGGTGCCGGACGCGTATGCGAGCACGGGGTGGCTCGGGCGCTATCTCGATGCCGCGAATTTGCCCGCGGACAATCTCTTCAATGCGGTCGCCGTCTCGCCCGTGCTGCCCGAGGCGCTCATTGCCGAACGCGTCGACGTTCCGGCGATCGACGCGCTACGCGGCTATGGACTCGCCAGCGATCACAACACCTACGAACGCGGTGCCTTTGCCGCCTTCGTGAAAGACGATACGCGCGTACCGTTCACGTCGCCGTATCTGCCCGTGGTCGCGACGATCGAAGATCATGCCGAACGCGGTGCGGCCGAGCTTCCCAAGCTCGTCGCGGGCTACAAGACGGAAGCGACGTATCCCGCGACGCAGCTCGGGCGCAGTCTCGCGCTCGCAGCGCAAATCATCGGCAGCCGGCTCGGAACGCGCGTGCTCTACGTGCAGCACGGTTCTTTCGATACGCACGTGTCGCAGAAAGCCACGCAGGATCGTCTGCTGCGCGAACTCTCCGACGGTCTTGCCGCCTTTTACGCGGATCTCGCGGCGCACGGCAACGACCGGCGGACGCTCACGATGACGTTCTCCGAGTTCGGTCGTCGCGTTGCGGAGAACGCAAACCGCGGAACCGACCACGGCGAAGCCGCGCCGATGTTTCTCCTGGGCGGTGGCGTCAAAGGCGGACTGTACGGCACACATCCGTCCTTCGATCGGCTGGACAACGGCGACGTGACGTTCACGACGGACTTTCGCAGCGTCTACGCGACGGTCATCGAGAAATGGTTCGCGCGCTCGTCCGGCGGCGTGATCGCGGGCACGTTCCCGACCGTGCCGTTGCTCGCCTAGAAGACGTCCCAGCTTTGGGCGCTGTTTTTGCGCCGCCGACGGATTCGCCCGCATTTGCGTATAAAGAGAATACGCAGATATGGGAGATATTGTCGTCTACCAACTGGGGCAAACCGACTCGCTAATCCGGTCGGTCACGGCTGCCGAGGTCGAACGATTCGCCGAGGCAAGCGGCGATACGAATCCGATGCACCTCGACGAGACGTTCGCTGCGACCACGCGCTTTGGGCGGCGCATCGCGCACGGCATGCTCGGCGCATCGTACATATCGGCGCTGATCGGGACGCGCTTTCCGGGACCGGGCACGATCTACATGAGCCAAACGCTCAACTTCACCGCCCCGGTGTTCCTCGGCGACGAGCTCACCGTGACGGCGACGGTCATCCGCTATCAGGCCGACAAGCAAATTCTGACCTTGGCGACAACGGTTACCAACGCGCGTGGCCGGCAGGTCATCGGCGGCGAGGCGGTTTGCCTGGTCGCCGACATTGCCCGGATTCGAGCGTCGACTGCCATTCCGGCCGCGGTCCTGTGACGTTTCCATTTGACGGAGGGTCCACCTATGTGTAGAATGCACTTATCGGCATGAAGAACGCAGTGGAAAGTCGCGGATTGCCCTCCGACGACGGTGGTGAGACTCGCGCGAACGGCGCCGGCCACAAGGCCGAAGCCGGCTTGCCGCCGCGCGGCACTCCCAAAAACTACCTGATGGCGTGGCTCCTGGTGATGCTCAAAGATCTCAACCTGCACGGCTACGAGATCATGAAGGAGCTCAAAGAGAACTTTGCGGTGGTTTCCGACCCCGGGACGGTCTATCGCGCGCTTCGGCAACTGGAGCGTGACGGGTACATCAGCTCGTGGTGGGATCCCAAAGAGCAGGGTCCGGCGCGTCGGATCTATACGCTGACCGACGGCGGCAAGGATGCGCTCGCGCTCTGGAGCGCCGCGCTCGAACAGTATCGCACCAATCTCGACGCGTTCTTCAGTCTGTACACCGGCACGTGGGCTCGCGATCACGCGCCAAAGCATGATGAGGAATAATTACATGGCTCAAGACACCACTCCGAGCTACGTCGAGCTCTCGACCCAAGCCTACACGCTCTTCGTCGATGCCTTCGCATCGGCCAACCAGCGCGCGCTCGACTACTCGAAGTCGCTCTACGAGATCGCGTCGCGTCCGTACGCATCGACCGCGGTCGAAACCGCAGCGCGCGAAAACTTCGACCGTGCCAATCAGATGGTTTCGGTGACGGTCGACCAGCTGCAAACGAGCGGCCAGAAATCGGCCGAGTTGGCGCAACAGCTCGTCGCGCATGGCGCGAAGACTCAGGAGTCGTACGTCGCGACGATGCGTGGCCTCGTGAACACCGGTATCTCCAACATGAACTTCATGAAGGAGACGGCGGAGCGCGAAGCTCAGGATTTCGCGAAGCGGGTCGACGAGACGCAGAACCGCGCGGCGGCGGCGGTCAGCAGCAACTAGCCCCTACCCGGAACGAAAGAGCCGGCGTCGCAAGGCGCCGGCTTTTTTACGCCGCGACGTCGCCAAGCCGTAAGCGCGCGAGGAGCGGTCCGATCGAGAGCCCCTGGCCGACGAGCGTCAGAAAGACGACGCCGAACACCGCGTCGAGCAGCTGCGCTCGGAACGGCACATCGGCCGGCAGCCCGATCACGAGGGCGACCGAGAGCGCGCCACGCATGCCCGAGAGCGTGATGACCGCTTGCCAGCCGCGATACCGTCTGCCGATTCCCGCGGCGGGAAGCGCGACGTAGCCGAGCAGGATGCGCGCAAGCGTCACGAGCGCGAGCGTCAGCAGGACGAGGAGTGGCTCGTGAAAGAGACGCGCGAACTCGATGCGCAGCCCCATCAGGACGAAGACGAACAGGTTCGACACGAAAGCCAGAACCGCCCAGAAGCGCTCCACATCGAGCAGCGCAGATTCGGTCGTGGGAAAGCGCCGGAACGCGCGCAGCGAGATGCCGGCCGCGACGGCCGCGAAAATCCCGCAGAGGTGTGGCCGGTCCGCAATGAGATATGACCCGTACGCGGCCACGACCGTACCGACGATTTGCAGCGGCACATCCCGGATGCCGCGCATGACGAAGGCGACGACGAACGCAAACGCAAAGCCGATTGCCGCGCCGCCGAGCGAGATCTCCACGGCCTCGAGCGCGATTCGGCCGGGTGCGAGCGTGCTGTGACCGGCAACGATCCCCGCGAGCACGACTTGGTAGAGCACGATCGCGGTGCCGTCATTGAAGAGCGACTCGCCTTCGACGATCGTCGCGAGATCGGTGGGCACGTGCAGCCGTCGAAAAACGGCGATCACCGCGATCGGGTCGGTTGCAGCGAGGATCGCACCCAGCAGCAGCGCCGGTACGAACGGTGTTGCTTTGCGAGAGACAAACCCGTGGCGACGAGGAACGCCGTCAGGAGAACGCCAGGGATCGCCATCGTCGCGACGGGTCGCCAGTGTCGGCGCAGGGCCGTCGCGTCGACGTTCCAAGCTGCTTCGAAGATGAGCGCCGGTAAGAAGATGAAGAGGAGCGCGGGCCCGAAATCGATGGGTACGCGAGAGATCTCGAGCGGCGTCGCGATGACCAGCAGCGCGACGACGTACGGAAATCCAATTCGCTCCGCGACGACGCTGACGAGGACGGCAGTCGCAAGCAACGCAACGATGATGGTTACGTTGTCTTCGAGACTATACATGACGCCGTGCTTGGCGGACATCTGTGCATCGTCCCTACCTGCAAAACGCCGTAAGGGAGCGCGCGCCGCGCCTGCGAAGGGGTGAGACCCGCTAGCAAAGGACGCTCCCATGGAAACGCTTCGCTCGAACGCAACCGCAGCTGCACCCGATCCCACGCAGGCTAAACCGCTCCTGGGGCGCGTGGCCGTCGTTACCGGCGGCTCGCGCGGTATCGGTTCATCGATCGCCCGCGAACTCGCAACGAGCGGCGCGACCGTCATCGTCAATTACGTGCGCGGCGCCGAAGCGGCTGCGGGCGTCGTCGCGCAAATCGAAGCGGCCGGCGGTAACGCGAGCGCCGAAGGGGCGGACGTCTCGAATTACGAGGACGTCGGCGCGATGTTCGGTCGTGTCAAAGAGAAGTACGGCCGGCTCGACGTGCTCGTCAACAACGCCGGTATCTTACGCGACCGCACCTACAAAAAGATGCAGATCAGCGACTGGCACGAGGTCATCGACACGAACCTGACATCGGTCATGAACTGCTGTCACTCCGCCGTCCCGATGCTGCTCGAGAACGGTTGGGGCCGCATCATCAACATCTCGTCCTTCGTCGGACAGTTGGGGAACTTCGGACAAGCGAATTATGCGGCGGCGAAAGCCGGTATTCTCGGGTTCACGAAGTCGCTTGCGATCGAACTCGCGCGCTCGAACATTACGGTCAATGCGGTGTGCCCCGGTTTCGTCGAGACCGAGATGTGGACGTCGGTTCCGGAGAAGATTCAGGAAAAGATTCTCGACCGCATTCCGATGCACCGCGTCGCCAAACCCGAAGAGATCGCGCGCGGCGTTCGTTTCTTCGCAGTCGAAGGCGATTATATGACGGGGCAGTCGTTAAATATCAACGGCGGGATTTACATGGGGTGGTGAAGGCGATCTCGCTGGCGGCCGCAGCTGACGAGCGTGCGAACTTGCGCGTGGCCGGCGGGCGATGACGGTTCGCCGCGGGACCGCTCGTGTTTTCGCATCCATGCGAAAACACGGCTGCACCGCGTCTCGCTCCCGCGCCTCCGGCGCTCCGCTCGCCGTCGGAGCTCCCGCAGCAAACCGTCATCGCCCGCCGGCTCTCGAGTTGACGGTGGGGCTGGAGGCGTGCTTTAATGGCGCATGTTCGTGTCACAGCGTCGCCGACCGCCGCGCTCGCCTATGCTTCTTTATCCGAAGGCGCGCTACGCTTTGTAGCGACTTCTGAAGGGATCGCATGGGCGCATCGTTTCGACGGTGCGCTTTTTTTTTCGGCTTCCCGAAACAACGGTAATGAACGTCCAATTGCATATGATCCGTCCCGCGATTGTGGGCGACGGCGGTTTTCTCGCGCGCTTACGCGCCGCGAGCTTGAGCGAATTGCAGCTTCTGGAGCCGGGTTGCGCGGCGACTTTCGAAACCGACGCCGAGCGAGCGTTCGAAGGTCTCTTGGCGCGCGACGAAATCGTGGCGCGGCTGCTCGTCGTTGGAGGTGACGTCGTCGGTTCCGCTTGCGTGATGTTCTGGCATCGGCTGCCGTATGCGACGACGCCGTTGCACGGCGAGCTGGCCGGCGTGTACGTCGCGCGAGCGCACCGCCGGCGCGGATTTGCGCGCCGGCTGTGCGGCGAAGTCCTTGCCGCCGCGCACAAACGTAACGTAAGGCGCGTCGTCGTTCACCCGAGTCCGGCCGGCCGGGCGCTTTACGCCGGGCTCGGTTTCGTGCCCTCCGGCGAACTCCGTCTCGGAACGAGCGAAGGCGGCTACGCCGTGCACTCGTGCGGAGCGCCGGGCCTCGAGGTCGACATCTCGAAGATCACGACATGATCTCGGTTCGGTTCCTGGGGACGGGCGGGGCGCGGTTCGTCGTGGCGAAGCAGATTCGGGCGTCGGGCGGCATCTGGTTCCGGTTTGCGCCCGACGACGGCGACGGACGGGTTACGCAGATGCACGTCGACCCCGGGCCGGGCGCCCTCGTGCGGGCGACGTCCGCGGTGCCGCCGTGCGAGCCCACGCAGCTCGACGCGCTCTTACTTTCGCACAAGCACCTCGATCACGCGGGCGACATCAACGTGATGATCGAGGCGATGACGACGGGGGGCTGGATGCGCCGCGGAGCGCTGCTCGCGCCGCGCGACGCTTTCGAAGGCGAAGCCGTCATCTTTCCGTATGCTTCAAAATTCGTGGCGACGCGTCACGTGCTCGAAGCGAGCAGCGGGCCGTACCATGTCAACGACGTCGCAATCCGCACGTCGGTCGCGCATCAGCACGGCGTACAGACGTACGGTCTGCATTTCACGTACCGCGGCACGACCGTATCGTATCTTCCGTGCGGCCGCTACTTCGAGGGGCTGGCCGAGGATTACGCCGCACACCGGCCCGACGTCCTGATCGTTAACGTTTTGCGCTTTCGCGATTCGATGAAGGTCGACCACTTGAATTTCGACGAGGCGCGGCACGTCTTCGCTGTGGTTCGGCCGAAGGTCGGCGTGATGACGCACTTCAGCACGCGTATGCTCGAGCAGAATCCCGAGCGCTTAGCGAACGAGATCGAAGATGAGCTCGGTTTTCGCGTGTACGCTGCCCATGACGGTTGGACGCTCGACGCGACGACGGAGATTGCCGCAGCGGCCGGTGCCTGAGGCAGCGCTCGAAGTCGAAGTCGTTGCACCGGAGCGCACGGCCGCGTTCCGGCGCGAGCACGAACGCGAAGCGCTTTCGACGCAGTGGGGTTTCCGCGTCATCTGGCACGAGCAGCGTCACGAGATCGCAGCCACGGCCGGCGCTGCGGTCGTCGGCGTTCTCGGCTTACGGATCGCGGCGTCGCTCGCGCACGTCGACTCGCTCATCGTTGCGCCGCCGGAGCGCGGGCGCGGCGTCGGAGGTGCGCTGCTCGCGCGCGCGGAGACGCTCGCGAATTACTATAATTGCCACAAGGTCACGCTCGAGGTGCCCGCCGGTTCTCCGGCACAGCGCTTCTTCGAAGCGTGCGATTATAAGCTCGAAGCCATCCTGCCGCAGCATACGTGGAAGCGCGACGTTGCGGTTCTGCGGAAGTTTCTGCTCTGAAGTGCTGCGCCGGCGGCCGGTGCGGCACGAACGTCCGGATGCCGCGCGTTTGCGGCGTGCGCAGCTCGGGCACGTCGCGGCGCAAATGTTGCTGCGGCCGTTGCAGAACCGCGAGCGGAGCCTGCCACTCCGGCGGCAAGGCCGCGCGCGAGCGCAGCGACCCGTCGTAGAGGTAGACGTTGCCGGATCCCGTCGTTGCGTTGACGACCGGGCCGCCGCCGCCGACGCTCGCGTTCGCTTCACCGTCACGCGCATCGACGTGCGTCTTCGCGTTGAAGTTCGTGTACACGCGGCCGCCGCCCGTCGCGCGCGCACTCAACTGCGCCGCGGCCGCCGTACCGATTGCGACGTCCCCGGTCGTCGATTCGAAGCGCGCCAGCCCAGGCTGGAAATGACCGCCATCGTAGACGATCGAACCCGCGACGCTGGTTGCTTCGATCTGCTGCACGTTGCACCGTTCGAAGGCCATGTTGCCCGTGAGCGACCGGGCGCGGATGCGCTCGACCGTCGAATCCGTGATCGTGAGCGGACCGCTCTTGGTCTGCGCGAACACGGTGCCTCCGACGTCGTCGAGTGCGAGCCGACCGCGGCCGACGAAACCGACGAAGGTTCCGCCGTGGTAGCCGTGCACGTCGATGTTGCCCGCTCCCGTCCGCGCGAAGACGTAGACGCTGTCGGCCGGCACGTTGACCGTCACGGGTCCCGCATCGGGCGGCGTGGCGGGGGTCGAGTGCACGAGCACGAGCGGCCGGGGACCGGCCGTAAACGTCGATGCGACGAAGCTCTCCGGCGGCAGCTGGAGTTCGCCGTGAGCCGTCTTGACTGCGACCTGCGGAATGAGCTTCGGTGCGCCGGCGCCTTCGGGCTGGACCGTTCGGCGCACGACGGCGATGCTCGGATCGGCCGTGATCCCGACGTCGGGGCGATCCCACGTGCGGATCGTGACATCGCCTGCGCGCATCACGATGCGGACGATCGGCGCGTCGGCGTCGCTGCGGTTCGTCTCGTCGCCACGCGCGGTACCGGGTGCGATGACGCCGAGCGCACTGACTGCCATCAGGATCACGAGAGTCCGGGCCGCCCGCGGCCAAAGCCGGGTCGTGTCCACGTCCCTACCGTACCCCGAAGCCCGCTAGACTGTCATTGGAGGCCCGTGAGGGCCGGCAAGGTGACGGAAAAGACGGTGCCCCCGCCGGCGCGCGGCGCCGCAGCAACGCTGCCGTCGTGCACGCGCGCGATGCTGCGCACGATCGCGAGACCGAGACCGAGACCGAGCCCGGTGCCCGGGACCGCGCGGTCGCGCGACGCGTCGGTGCGGTAGAAGCGGTCGAAGACCCGGTCGAGCGCGCGTTCATCGATGCCGACTCCCGTATCGGAAACCGTCGCCACGACGCTTGCACCGTCGCGCGCGCGTTCGAGCGTCACGTCGATGCGACCGCGTTCGGTGAACTTGAGCGCGTTGTCGATGAGATTGGTGAAGAGCTGACGCAGTAAGCCGGCGTCGCCCAAAACGCGCACGTCCCGGGCAGCCGGGGCCACCTCGAGCGTGAGTACCAAACCCTTCTCGGCCGCGCGGTGTTGCGTCGCGGCGACCGCTTCGCCCAGAACCGCGGACATGGGGAGGGGCTCGCGCGGGATGCCTTCGCCTGACTCGGCCTTGGCGAGCAACAGCATGCCACCCACCATGCTGGCGAGTGCGGCGCTCTCGTCGCGAATCGCGCGCACGCTTTCGTCGCGGATCTCCGGGTCGCGGTCCGCCCAGCGCTCGAGCATCTGCGCGTTGGCGTTGATGACGGTGAGCGGCGTCTTGAGCTCGTGTGAGGCATCGGAGATGAATTGACGTTCGCGTGCGAAGCCGTCTTCGAGCCGGTCGAGCATCGCATCGAAGCTCTGCGCGAGCGTCCCGAGTTCGTCGCGCCGGTCCGACCAGCCCAGGCGCCGGCTCAAACGATCGGAGCGGATCTCGCCCATCGCGGCGCTGAGGCGCCCGATTGGTTCGAGGGCGCTCGCGGCAATTGCGAACGAACCCGCGATGACGACGAGCGCGGCCACCAGCACGACGACGACGAGCAGGTCGCGCACGCGTCGCACGGTCTCGTCGTAGATCTCGAGCGACTCACCGACGGCGACGATCAGCGAGACGCCGGGATAGTGGATGTACTCGTCGCGCACCAGTACCTCGCCAATCGGCGGCCGGTTCTCGATGCTATAGAGGACGGGTGCACTGCGCAGCGCGGTCGTTTGCGCGAACGTCGCGCCGCCCATGTTCGTGCTCTTGGCGACCGGATAACCCTCGGGCGTATCGATTTCGACGAAGGTCGTGGGTCCGGCCCAGTGATCGAGCGCGCCCGTTGCGGTGAGCTCCGATACGACGGGGGTTGCGTCGCCGATCGCGGAGAGCGCCGTGTCGCCGCGCACGAGTTGCGCGATATCGCCGCCGACGCGATCGACTTTGGCGCGGGCTTCGTCGAGCAAAATCGAGCGCAACTCGATCGTGAGCACTGCGGCGACGAGCGCAATGACGACGAGCAGTAAGACCGCATAGAAGCTCGCGATGCGCCACCGCAGCGAGCGCAGCTTCACTCGCGCAGCGTGTAGCCGACGCCGCGCACCGTGCCGATGAGCTTGTCGTCGAACCCGTCGTCGACCTTGCCGCGGAGATAGCGGATGTAGACGTCGATGAGGTTTGAATCGCCCAGGAAATCGCTGCCCCACACGCCGTTGAAGAGTTCGTCGCGCGTGTGCACTTTGTTGCGATGCAAGAGCAAGTACTCGAGCAGCGCGTATTCCTTGGCCGTCAGCGTGACGCGATTACCGGCGCGCGTCACCTCGTGCCGGTCGCGGTCCATCACCAGATCCTTGACCGCCAAAATGCTGGACTGCGGATGGCGCTCGCGCAGGCGCGCGCGAACGCGCGCCAGGAGTTCTTCAACGGAGAAGGGCTTCGTGAGATAGTCGTCCGCGCCGCCGTCGAGGCCGCCGATGCGATCGGCGATGCGATCTTTCGCCGTGAGCATGATGATCGGCACGCGGCTCTTCGCGCGCACGCGCGCGCACACTTCGAGACCGTCCATTTTGGGCAGCATGACGTCCAAGATCACGAGGTCGGGCTCTTTGAGCGCCTTTTCCAGACCGGCGAGGCCGTCGGCGGCGGTCTCGACGACGTAGCCGTCGTGTTCGAGTTCGAGCCGCAGAACGCGCAGGATCTGCGCGTCGTCCTCGACGACGAGGACGCGAAAGGGGCGGGGCGGCGTCTCGGTCACGAACGTCCGCGCAATAAGCGACTTTCCGCAACCGCGTTTCCGACCGTGAACCAGGCCACCACCGCGCCGCCGGCGGCAAGCCAGAGCAGCGTTGCCGGTTCGTAGAGCGCCGCGACCGCGGCGACCGCGACCGCCGTGACGTTCGTGGCGAGCGCGCGATCGTCCACGAGGATGAGCAACAGCCACATGGCGACCGCCAGCGCGGCGCCGACGCCGGCGATCTCCCACGTGCCCAGCGGCAACGTGCGCGCGAAGCCCTGGCGCGCGGGGGCGCCGATCGTCGAACGCAGGATCGCGTCGCGCAAATCGGGGGGTGCCGTTTCGAGCGGTAATGCGAACAGCGCGCGGTCCAACTCGTCGTAATCGTCGTTCATTCGCTCACCAAACTCTTGCGCAGCAGTTCCTTCGCGCGAAACAAGTGCGTCTTCACCGTTCCCATCGGCAGCTCGAGGACTCGCGCGATCTCCTCATACTGTTTCCCCTGAAGATGATACAACGTGATGACGGCGCGGTACTTTTGGGGCAGCGCGTCGATCGCCGCGCGGAGTGCCTGCGCGTCGTCGCGCGCTTCTGCGAGCTGGGCCGGGCCGGGCGCCGGGTCCGCGCTCTCGGGCAGTTCGTCATTGCTGTAACGTTTGCGGCGGCCCAAACGATCGCAGCAAGCGTGATAGGCGATCGAAAAGATCCAGGTCGAGAAGCGTGCGTTGGTCTTGAAGGTGCGCAAGCTCCGGAAGGCCTTGAAGAACGCTTCCTGGGTGCAGTCGCGCGCTTCCTCGGCGTCGCGCATCGTCCGCAGGCAGAGGTTGTAGACCGCACGGTCGTAGCGCTCGACGAGGGTGCCGAACGCCTCCGAGCGCCCGGCCAATGCGGCCGCGACGAGCGTGCCGTCGTCGCCGTCGGAAATACCCGGCGCGATCACGCGCTCGAGCGGCTCCGCAACTGCAGCTGCCACAGGCTCACGTACGGCGCGCGGTTCCCAGAGTTTCGCGAAACACCGCAGGTCCGGCGCCGTAGATACAGCGTGGATGATAATACCGCCGCCGTAGCAGTCCTCGTACCGATCTTCGGGACATTCTTCGTTTTCGGCCTACCGATTATCGCCTTCATCTTCTTTCGTGTCTTGGCGCACCGCGAACGGATGGAGATGATCCGTCATGGGATTGCGCCGCCGGTGCGGGGTCCCCGCTCCGCTCTAGGCCCAGCGAGCCCCGGCTCCGGTACGTCGTCCTGGTGCGGCCGCGATGGCGGCCGGGGTCTCGCGCCCGACGTCGCTCTCAACAAAGGCATTCGCCTGGCGTTCATCGGCTTCGCCTTGACGATCGGTCTCTCGTTCATCGACCACCATCATCTGGGGCCGTGGCTCCTCGGCGGCTTGATCCCGCTCTTCATCGGCCTTTCACAGGTCGTGATCGCGCTGCTCTCGGGCGCGTCGCTGGGAGTTCCGCGCGCTGACGCTGGGGCGGCCGGCGTCCCGCCGCCGGTCTACGGCGAACCGGTCCCGCCCGAGCGGCCGACCTACGAAGGGTCATACACGTATCGGCCGGGCAGTGCCCAGGAGCTACGTCCCCCGACATCACCGCCTGAACGCCGGTCCTGACGCCCAAGTCGGGCTCCCGAGAGACAAGAGAGCGGGGTGCCTTTCGGCATCCCGCTCTCTTGTCTGGTGAGGCTTCCTGCGCCTTAGTGCTTACAGGTTACGAGCGCCATCGCCCAACCGTCCGCGGTGCGCGTCCGAACGAGATATCCGTCCTGGGTACGATCGTAAATCTGGAAGCCCGCTCTGAGCGCGTCGGCTAACGATTGGAAGACCATGAGACCAGCCATATTTCGGACCCTCCTTTCCCGGTGATCATCACCTAATTGTATTAACGTTTATTGTCGGGAATAGTTCTAGTGATTGGGCTTACTGTCACGGTTAATTTACAGACAATGCGCCGTGGGAGATCCGCCAAGCGGCGGGAATCTTTGCACGATGCCCGCTCTGGAGGTGTCGCCTGGGGTCCACCTGGGCGTCGTTCGCGACCGGCGCGAGCCGGGTCCGGGCATCGTCGTTATCGGTCTGCGCGCCCCTGAACTCGCGCGAAGCGTTCGGCCCGGCCAATTCGTGATGGTCGTTCCCCCTGCGGGCGAGCGAGTGTCGACGGCACTCGGCGTCTACGAATGCGCGGGCGAGCGTGTCTCGCTGATGTTCGTCGTCGCCGGCCCGCGAACGCGCGAGCTGGCGGCGCTCGGCGTCGGCCACGAACTCGCGCTGCTGGGCCCGCTCGGGAACGGTTTCGACCTCGAGACCTTGGGCGACGACGTTGCGCTCGTCGCCGGCGGCGTGGGTATCGCCTCGCTCTTGCTCCCGGCACGCGAGTTGCGGGAGCGCGAACGGCGCACGACGCTCTACTATGGCGCGCGCACCGCGAGCGCACTCGTCGATGTGAACCTCTTCGCGGAACTCGGCTGCAAGCTCGTACTCACGACCGACGACGGCTCGCGCGGTGCTCGCGGATTCGTCACGGAAGCGCTGGCGCGCAACCTCGGCGCGCACACGGGGATCGCGGCGTGTGGCCCCTCGCCGATGCTGCGCGCGGTCGCACGCGTTGCCGCGAGCCGGCCGGTGCGCGCGCAGCTCTCGCTCGAGGAAACCTTCGCTTGCGGTGTCGGCGCATGTTGGGGCTGCGTGGTTCCCCTCGACCGCGCGAGCGCACAGGCGCCGCCATTTCCGGAGCCCGCGCCCGGCGAGACGCGCGCTTACGTTCATGCGCGCATCTGCAAGGAAGGCCCCGTCTTTTGGGCACACGAGCTGCGCTGGTAACCGCGAGCGCGCCGCACGCGCCCGATCTCTCGACGTCGCTCGGTGCGCTGCGGCTCGAGGCTCCGACGCTCATGGGCAGCGGCTGCTACGGTTCGGGTGAAGAGTACGCGCCCTTCGTCGATCTCGCGCGCATCGGCGGCGTCGTGCTCAAGAGCGTGACGCGCTTGCCGCGTCTGGGCAACGATGCGCCGCGGCTCGTACCGGTCGCGAGCGGACTGCTCAATGCGATCGGCCTGCAGAATCCCGGCATCGATGCGTACCTCGAGCGCGACGTCGCGAAGTTCGCAGACCGGCCGTGCGCCGTCGTCGGCAGCGTCGCGGGTTTCTCGGTCGACGACTATGGCTATGTGACGCAGCGGCTCGCGGCGCGCGACGAGATCGACGCCATCGAACTCAATATCTCGTGCCCCAACGTCGGCAGCGAAGGTGAAACCTTCGCATGCGATCCCGACCTCGCCGAGCGGGCGACGCGCGCGGCGCGCTCGGTTACGCGCAAGCCGCTCATCGTAAAACTTTCGCCCAACGTCACCGACATCGCAGCGATCGCGCGCGTGGTCGAAGCGGCCGGCGCCGATGCGCTCGCCGTCATCAACACCGTGCGCGGCATGTCGATCGACGTCGACGCAGCGACGCCAAAACTCGGCAATGTGACGGGCGGACTCTCCGGCGCGGCGATCCGGCCGATCGCGGTGCTCGCGGTGTGGGAAGTCGCCCGCGCCGTGCGCATCCCCATCGTCGGCCAGGGCGGCATCGAGACCGCCCGCGACGCACTCGAATTCATTCTCGCCGGTGCGAGCGCCGTTTCTGTCGGAACCGGCAACTTCACCGATCCCCGTGCGCCGCTCGCGATTGTGGAGGGCATCGCCGCGTATCTGCGCGTCCGCGGACAGGCGTCGTTACGCGATATCGTCGGCCTCGCCAATCCCCAGTTCCTGGGGAGACGGGCGTGAACGTTACGACGAAAACAAAGTTGATCGTCGCGCTCGACGTGCCGGTGTACGACGACGCGGTGCGGTTGCTCGCGGCACTCGCGCCGCTCGGCGTGCTCTTCAAGATCGGTAACGAAGCACTCTATGGCTACGGCGAGCGCTTGTGCGCGGAGTTCGAGCGGCGCGGTGCCGCGTATTTCGCCGATGCGAAACTGCACGACATCCCGCGCACCGTCGCCGCGGGCGTGCGGGCGCTCGTGCGTCCGGGCGCGCGCATCATCAACCTGCACGCGCTAGGCGGCAACGATATGATGATCGCCGCGGTCGAAGCGGCCGCGGAGCGCGCGCACGAGCTCGGCATCGAGACACCGCAGATCTTCGCCGTCACGCTGCTGACGAGCCACGCGCCCGAGGAGCTGGGCGAGCTCGGCCTGCAAGGCGGTCCCGGTGAAAACGTGATGCGGCTCGCCGCGCTCGCGCGCGATGCACGCTGCGCCGGCGTGATTTGCAGCACGCATGAAGTGCGCGATCTCAAGGGATACTTCGGTACCGACTTTTTAACGTTGTGTCCCGGCATTCGTCCCACGGGCACGCCCCACGGCGATCAAAGGCGCGTCGCGACGCCGGCGGAGGCGACTCGGGCCGGTGCCGACTATATCGTCGTCGGGCGGCCGATCGTCGAAGCGCCCGATCCCATCGCCGCGGCGCGCGCGGTGCTTGCCGAGATGGAGGCCGCCGGTGCGCGCTGAGACCCTCGCCGACGCCCTGGCAGACCGCGGCGCGTTGCTCGAAGGGCATTTCCGGCTGTCGTCGGGACGCCACAGCGATCGCTTCATTCAAAAATTTCGAATCTTGGAAGACCCGGCGATCGTCGAGCGACTCGCGACCGAACTCGCGCAGCGCGCGCGGTCTTACCGGCCGAGCGTCGTCGTCAGTGCGGCCGTCGGCGGAATCGTGCTCGGCTACGAAGTCGCCCGAGCGTTAGGCACTAAAGCGATCTTCGTCGAGAAAGAGAACGGCGTACCCGCGCTGCGGCGCGGCTTTGCACTGGGACCCGGCGACCGTGCCTTCGTCGTCGAGGACGTGGTCACGACCGGCGGGTCGGTGCGCGACGTGCTCGACGTCGTGCGCGCGCGGGGCGCGCAAGCCGTCGCAGTCGGCGTTATCGTGCGCCGTCAGCCGATCGATTTCGGCGTGCCGACGCTCGCGCTGCTCGATCTTCCGGTCGTCTCGTACGATCCGGCGGACTGTCCGCAGTGCATGCACGGCGAAGCGCTAACGGAGCCCGGCTCGCGCTTCCTGAACCGCGCAACGCCTTAACGGCCTAGGACCTTGATCCCGCGCGCGACGCTGCGAACGCCGTCCGAGAAATCGATGAAGAGGCGCCGCGCGCTCATGCCGAGCGTCACTTGCTCGAAGGTACTCGAACCGTTCAAATAACTAATTGCGCTCGGATCGTTGTCGGCGGTGACGCGCAGCGCGGGAAATTGGCGCGCATCCCAAGCCAGGAGGATCTCGCGATCGCCCGTGACGACGGTCTCTGCGGTCGGCTCGCCATGCGCCGTCGCCGACCGCTCCGCGTTTCCCGCTGCGCTAACGAGCCGCAGGTGCCGGACCAGTTGCGCGCGAGCCGGCGCGAGCGGCACGTCGACGTGAAACGGGCCCTCCGCCGTGAAGCTCTGCGTGAAGAGCAGCGCGCCGTTTACGTCGTAACCCGAGAGCGTCGCGTTACCCAAGCGGGGAGTACGCGTGAGCGAAGCCGGCGGCACGAGAATATCGAATGCGGGATCGAGCGTCACGCCGGTCGCATCGACTTTCCCGGACACGTCGACCGCCGGGCACGCAGGCGCCGTGGCGTTCAAAACGGTGGCTGGTGCATCGGGGCAAACCAGGACAACCGGCGGGCGCGCGTTACCAAAGAGGCCGGCAACGAAGGCCGGCGGTTGTGCTGGGGGCACGGACACAGACACGACGCATGGCCTCCGCTCTGGAACGTCGAACGCGCAACACCTCATGCCTCTCGCGTTCGACCGTCTCCTTCGCCCGAATCTCAAGAAATTCAAACCGTATCAACCCGGCACGTCGGTCGACGAGGTAACACGCCGGTATGGGATCGAGCGACCCGTTAAGCTTTCGCAGAACGAGAATCCGCTCGGCACGTCGCCGCGCGCGCTGGCAGCGCTCCGCTCGATCGAGTCGCTCAGCGACTACGTCGAGGACGATCACGCTGCGTTGCGAACGCGCCTCGCGCGAGCGTACGGGCTCGGCCGAGACAACGTGGTGGTCGGGCACGGGAGCAACGAACTCTTAGCGCTCGTCTTCAGTGCCTTCGTCGACCCGGGCGATGCGATCGTCATCGCGAAGCCGACGTTTTCGCTCTTTCGTAAAGACGCCGACGTCGCCGCGGCGCGCACGATCGAAGTCCCGTGCCGCGATGGCGTGCACGACCTCGCCGCGATGCTCGCTGCCGTCACGCCGGAAACCAAAGTCGTCTTTATCTGCGATCCCAACAATCCCACGGGGACGCGCGTCGAGCGCGACGCGCTCTTCGCATTCGCGGATGCGTTGCGCGACGACGTCCTGCTCGTGATCGATCAAGCCTACCGGGAGTTCATGGATGCGGATGCCGCCGACGGCGTCGACATCCTGCGGCGACGTCCCGCGACGCTCGTTCTGCGGACCGCATCGAAGATCTACGGACTCGCCTCGATTCGCTTCGGTTATGGCTACGCGTCGCCCGAAATCGCCGGCTTTCTCAACCGCGTCCGGCTGCCGTTCAACGTCGCGCGTCCGGCGGCAGTCGCGGTGCTCGCCGCGCTCGACGACGACGAGTTCGTCGCGCGCAGCATCGCATCCAACAACGCGGGCAAGGCGCAGCTCATGAGCGGTTTCGCGCGGCTCGGCCTGCACGCGTATCCCAGTGCCGCGAACTTCGTCTCGGTCGCCGTTTCGGTTGCGGCCGATACCGCGTACCTCGCGCTGCTCGAACGCGGCGTCGTCGTGCGCTCCGGTGACGGGCTCGGCATGCCCGGCCGCTTGCGCGTAACGATCGGCACCTCGCAAGAAAATGCGGCGTTTCTCGAAGCGCTCGAAACGTTGGTCGCGGTGTGGGGCGAGCCGGTCGAGGCGGCACGCTGAACCCTACCTTTGCGCTGCGCCGCGGCGACGCGCGCGACCTCGGCTTCGTGCTCGACCTCGGGAAGCGCACGACGCCCGATAGCGTCTCCGCGCTGCGTACGCAGGCGCCCGCGCGGCTCGAAGCGAGCTTCGAACGCCTCGTGGCCTTCGCGCTGGAACGCTCGCACGTGTTGCTGATCGCGCAAGACGATTTCGAGGGCCCCGCCGGCTTTCTGCTGATGCTCGACGACTTGCCCGACGAGGTGACGGATTTGCCGCAGGGATTCGTTGGGTACATGGCCGTCGAGCCGGGTGCGCGGCGGCGCGGGATCGCGGCGCGTCTGCTGCAGGCCGCCGAAGATGCGGCGCGCGTTCGCGGCCTGCCTTTCATGGCGCTGATGGTGACCGAGGACAATACGGCCGCGCGCGAGCTCTACGCCCAAGCCGGTTATTCGACCGAACGGCGGCTGCTGTGCAAGCCGTTATGAGGCCGTGACCGCAGGCACGGCGGATGTGCGCCGCCGCGCGTTCATCACGCTCGCAGCGGTCGCCTTCGCCATCGCCGCGCTCTGGTTCGCGTCGCGCATTCCGCGGACCCTGACCGTCTTCATCATCGCCGCCTTCATCGCGTTCGGCGTCGTGCCGATCGTCGTGCGCTTGGAGCGCTACGTCGCGCGTCCCGTCGCAATTGCCATCGTCTACGTGGGACTCGCGACGGTCGCGGTCATCCTCGCGCTGCTCGTCGTGCCGGAAACGCTCGTGCAACTGCAGATCCTCGCGACCAACGCTCCCGCGTACATGAACGGCGTGCAAAGCTCGGTCGACGGTGCGCAAACGTTTTTGCGCGCGCACTTCGGTCGCGGCTATCTGCCGGCGGAGTACAACGATTTGCGCGGCCTCGTCGCCGAACGGATCTCGAGCGGGTTCGTTACGACGCTCGCGTCGCTGACGGATATCCTGATTCGCACGTTCACGGCCGCGTTCATCGGCATCTCGGCACTCGTGCTCTCGGCGTTCTTCGTCTTTCGCGGCGAACGCGTCGTCGAGGGTGCCTACGAGCTGTTGCCGCCGGGACGCCGTCCGCTGGCGCGGGCGCTCGGCATCGAGCTCGCGCAGGTCTTCGGCAGTTACGTTTCCGGACAGGCCGCGCTCTGCGCGATCACGGGCGCGCTGATCTACGTCTTTACGCTACTGACGGGATTCAAGTTCGCGCTACTGCTCGCCATCGTTGCGGGGATCGCGTATGCGGTCCCGTTCGTCGGCATGATCGTCGCCCATCTCGTAGCACTCGTGCTCGCAGCACCGCAAGGGACGCAGACGGTCATCTGGGTGCAGGTCATCGTTTTTACGGTCGCGCGTATCGCCGACAACCTGCTCGTACCGAAGATCATGTCCGAAAGCGTCGGCGTCTCGCCGATCGTCGTGATGTTCGCGGTCTTCGCGGGCGGCGAGCTCTTCGGTCTGCCGGGGCTGCTGCTCGGCATCCCAGCCGCTGCGCTCGTGAAAGTTGCGTGGCGCTTCTACCGGGATCGGCGCTCGCTCGAGTACGGTCGCGTCCCGCCGGCCGACGCGCCGCCTGAGGCGGCTCCCGCGGCGCGAACGGACGGGGGCTCCAAACCCAAGCTCGAGGCGATCTAAAGGCGGCCTACGCGGCTAGTGAAACGCCGTCGGCGTCGCGATATCGCGTATCATGGCGTCTGTACCGCTCAGCCGGCGCGCGTTCGTCGGCACCGTTTCGTTCGGAGCGGCGCTCGGCGGAGTGCCGGTGCGCGCATCGGAGGAAGGCCCTATGAGCGAGGAACGCCCGCTGCGCGAGCGTTTGCAGGCACGTTTCGTCGGGGCCGTGATCGCCCGGGTCGACGATGCGCTGCAGACGCGCGCGGCGATCGAACCAGCGACGTTCTGGAGCGTCGCGGCAGACGAGCAGCACTTCACGGGACCCGTGGTTCTCGCGATGCTCGTGCAGACCGTCGTGACGCTCGTCGACGGCGCCGGGACGGCGCCCGATCACGTCGATTGCCGGCGCGCAATCCGTTTCGAAGAAGCGAGCGGTGGCACGCTTGAGGTTTACTTCAATGCGTTCGGGATGCAGATGCGCGCGGCCGGCACGAGCTTCTCGCTCGAACGCGGCGCGCTCGTTGCGGCGCTCGCGCGCCTGCCGCACGACGCCGCTGGCGCGCGCGTGCGCGTGATCCTCGCGCCACTCACATCTGGGCCGGGGCGCTGACGCCGAGCAGTTCGAGGGCGCTGGCGAGGACGGTCTTCGTGGCCAGGGCCAATCCGAGCCGCGCGGCGGAGAGATCGGCGTCGTCGCCGAGCACTTTGCAAGCGACGTAGAATTGCGTGAAGTCCGACGCGACGTTTTGCGCATAGCGCGCGAGGCGGCTCGGCGCGAGCGCCGTCGCGACCCCGTGCACGACGCCGGGAAACTCTGCGAGCCGGCGCACGAGCGCGAGCTCCGTCGGTTCCGCGAGACGTTCGAGCGCGTCGCCACGACGTGCGCGAGCGACGAGTTCCGCCGGTGCGTTGCGCTCGATCGACGCGATGCGCGCGTGACCGTACTGCACGTAGAACACCGGATTGTCGCTGGACTGCTCCTTCGCAAGCGTCAGATCGAAGGTCATCGGCGAGTCGGCGTTCATCATCACGAAGAAGAAGCGCGCGGCATCGACGCCCACTTCGTCCAGGACGTCCTCGAGCGTGAGGAGATCGCCCGAGCGTTTGCTCAGACTCACGAGCTCGCCATCACGCACGATCGTCATCTGCTGCGCGATGAGCACCTCGATGGCACCCGCCCGGTCGAAGGCCGCCGCGATCGTGTTGAGGCGCGCGATATACCCATGATGGTCCGGGCCCAGAATCAAGATGGCACGGTCGTTACGCGCGAGCTTGTCATGATGGTACGCAACGTCGGGCGCGAGATAGGTCGGCCGGCCGTCCTTGCGCACGAGCACGCGATCCTTGTCATCGCCGAACTGCGTCGTGCGCATCCACGTCGCGCCGTCCGCTTCGAACGTGAGACCGCGCTCGCGCAAGGCCAGGATGGAAGCGGTCACCGCGCCGCTGTCGTGGAGTGCCTTCTCGCTCTGCCAATGGTCGTAGCGCACGCCGAAACGCGCGCACGTCGCCTGCTGCTCGGCGACGAGCGCGTCCCGACCGAGCAGCGCAAATACGGGCCACTCGGTCTCCGATGCACGATCGTACCGGTCGCCCACGCGAGTCCGGATCAGCTCGGCAATCGGAACCAAGTAGGTGCCGGGGTAGCCATCTTCGGGAAATGGAAACGTCGGTTCGGCGAGCTGGCGGTAGCGCGCGTAGAGCGAGCGCCCGAGGGTTTCCAGCTGCGAGCCCGCATCGTTGACGATCCACTCCGTCGTCACCGCGATCCCGCAGAAGCGCAGCGCCTTCGCGATCGAGTCGCCGAGCGAGAGCGTCCGCCCTTGCACGACGACGAGTGGTCCCGTCGGGTTCGCACTGCCGAACTCGAGCGACACGCGCTCGCCCGTCGGTGCGGTCGCGCGGCCGTATTTCGCACCTTCGGTGAGAATCGCCGCGACGTGGCGTTGCCAAAACGCGGGTGCGAGGCGGATGTTGATGAAGCCCGCCGCGGACGTGGCGCTGGCGACGAGGTCGCGCAGCCGTGGCTCGACCGTCCAGGCGCGCTCGACGAGCTCGCTTGCGAGCTGTTGCGGCGCCCGTCGCGCGCGCTTGGCGAGTTGCAGCGCGACGTTCGTCGCGAAGTCGCCGAAGTCGGGATTGCGCGGTGCTTCGAAGACGACGGGCGGCACGCCATCGCCCGGAACGAGTTCCATCGCCGCGCGTTCGAATGCAGCCGCGACGAGACACAGATCACCCGCTTGCGCGATCAACGGCGACGATCGACGATCAATGGTGGTACGGTTCATTTCGGGCGACCTTCGCTGCGCGGTAAAGCTGTTCCAGCACGAGCGCGCGAACCCACTCGTGCAGGAACGTCAAGCGCGACAGCGACCAGCAAAAGTCGGCGCGCGCGATGAGCTCCGCACTCGCGCCATACGTGCCGGCGACCGCGATCGTGAGCCGCGCATGCCCGTCGCGCCGTAGCTCGGCGAGCCGTGAGACGAGCTCCAGGCTCGCGAGCTGCGTGCCGGTGCGTTCGAGCAGCCAGAACGGCTCGCCCGGCCCGAGGCTCCGCACGATGCGCTCGCCTTCGTCGCGCATCGCGCGTTCGGCATCGCCGCCGTGGTTGGCCGCGACTTCGATCTCCTCGAAGGTCTCGTAACGCTGCAAGCGGCGCCGGAAATCCTGCGCCGCTGCCGCCAGGTACGGCTCGCGCACTTTACCGACCGCGACGAGCCGTAGCTTCACGCGGCGCGATTAGTGCGCGCGTGCGTAGACTCCCGCGTCGTGCCGTTCGACACAGCCGGCAACTTCGAGGCGAACGAGCGCCGCGATGACGTCGCCCACGGGCGCCCGCGTCGTCTCGGCGAGGGTGTCGAGGTCGAGCGGCCCGGCCAGCAGCGAGCGTGCGATCGCCGCTTCCAGCGGATCCGAAGGCTCCGGCAACGGTCCCGCGTGGCTCTGCCGCCGAGCAAATCCCATTGCATCGAGCACGTCGTCCGGACCGCGAACGAGCGTCGCACCGTCGCGGATTAGCGCGTTGCAGCCGGCGGCCTTGGGCGCATCGACGTCGCCAGGATAGGCGAGCACGTCGATCCCGAGCGCCGCCGCCCAGCCCGCCGTGTTGAGCGCTCCGCTGCGCTCCGCGGCCTCCACGATGACGACGGTGTCGGCGAGCGCGGCGACGATGCCGTTGCGCTGGAGGAACTGCGGCGGCCGGGCCGGTTCGTCGGGAGCGTAGGGCGAGAGAACGGCCCCGCCTCCCACGATCATCGCCAGACCAAGCTCGCGATTGCGGCGTGGAAAAAATTGACGATGGCCGCCGCCCAGGATACCGATCGTTCGGCCGCCGCCCGCGAGTGCGCCGGCGTGCGCAGCACCGTCGATGCCCAGGGCGAGGCCGGAGACCACGCAGGCGCCGGCCCGCGCGAGCGCCTCGGCGAGCGCGAAAGCGCGCTTGCGCGCGGCCGCCGTGGGCGCCCGCGGACCGACCACTGCGACCGTCGGCTGCGCGAGCCCTTCGAGCACGCCCGCGGTCCACAACCCGGCAAAACGCACGGCGTCGGCTCGCTGCGGCCGAGCCGCGAAGAGCTCTTCGCGGAAGGAGAAGCGCGGCCGGTCTAGATGCATCGCTCGTCCCTCACGACAACCGCACGGTCCGGCAAGGGCTTTTCACGAGGGAAACCTCCGAGGAAACCGACCGTGGCCTCAGAATGGACGGCGGGATTGCGCGAACGCTACCCCACGGTGACCGTCGGGGACGCCCGCGGCCGACCGGAGGAACTCTGTCATGGCAACACCCCAAGCCTACTGCGTGAAGTGCAAGACCAAACGCGAGATGCAAGACCACAAACAGATCGAAATGAAGAACGGGCGCCCCGCGACCGAGGGCAAATGCCCGGTCTGCGGCACGAAAATGTTCAAGATCGGCGCCGCCTAACCGGATTCGCAAAACTTTCGTGTTGCGCGCGGGGGCCGTGCGTCGCGGGAGTTTTGCGAATCCTTGGCGTTTGCGGCCTGCGGCCGCAAGCCGCGGCCTTTCTCTCGGTGGCGGTGTTGCGCTTAAGGGAGTGAGGGCGGTGCGACGTGGGAGCGGCGTGCCGGTTCGCGTTTGCGAGGTTAGGGGCCGTCGATTATACTCGAGTGAGCCCTACATCTTGGGGCCGGCTTCGACCGGACCGCCATACGTGCCGGGTTGCCATCGCCGAGGCGGTGGGGTTCGCGTGGAGGCTCGACTCTCAACTGATTTGCCCGAGTTGCCGCAAGAGCGAGACCCGGGTCGTGGACTCCCGGGACGATGAAAGCGTCGTGCGCCGGCGACGCGAGTGCCTCGACTGCCGGCATCGCTTCACGACCTACGAGCGGATGGAAGCGCCGCGCCTATTCGTCGTGAAAAAAGACGGCCGGCGCGAGCAGTACAACCGCGATAAGGTGCTCGTTGGCCTGCGCCGCTCGTGCGAGAAGCGACCGGTTTCCGAAGCGCAACTGGAGGAGGTCGTCGCAGGGCTCGAACGCGAGCTCTTCTCGCGCGGCGAAAACGAAGTACCGACGACCATGGTCGGCGAGAAGCTCATGGAGGCGCTCAAGCGCATCGACAAGGTTGCCTACATCCGCTTCGCCAGCGTCTACCGCTCGTTCGACGACATCGACCGTTTTCAAGCCGAGCTGGCCGAGCTTGCAAAGTGACGTCCGCGTCGGCCTGAGGCGGCTGCCGGAGGGTGACGGGCTCCCGCTTCCGGCGTACATGACGAGCGATGCCGCGGGAGCAGACGTGTATGCGGCTCTGGACGGCGACGTGACGCTGGCCCCCGGTGCCCGCGCACTCGTGCCGGCCGGTTTCTCGCTCGCGATCCCGCCCGGCTACGAAATCCAAGTCCGCCCGCGCAGCGGACTCGCACTACGCGCCGGCGTGACCTTGCTCAACGCCCCCGGCACGATCGACAGCGACTATCGCGGACCCGTCGGCATCATTCTCGTCAACTTTGGAACCGAGCCGTACACGGTGCGGCGCGGCGATCGCATCGCGCAACTCGTGCTCGCACCCGTCGCGCATGCGAGCTTCGACGTCGAGCCAGAACACGAAACGACGTTGCGCGCAGCGGGCGGCTTCGGAAGCACCGGCGACTAGTGCGCGTCTACGTCGTGGGAGCCGGGGCCGTTGGAACCTACCTCGGCGAGGCGTTGCGCGCGACGGGAGCCGACCTAACGTTCGCGCCGCGCCGGCTCGAAGAGGTCGAACCGGTGGACGCCGACCTCGCGATCGTGGCGGTTAAGGCGTACGACACCGGGAGCGCGATCGAGACGCTGCGTCGAGCGCTGCGAGTGGGCGCCGACGTGACGATCATGACGCCGCAGAATGGAGTCGGCAACGAAGAACGCTTAGCCGAAGCGTTCGGTGCCGACCGCATCGTCGCGTGTGCGTTGACGGTGCCCCTCGAGCGCGGCGCCGACGGCCGCATTGCCCCCGCGCATCGCGGCGGCATCGCGCTCGCGCCGGTCGGTTCTCTCGCGCACAACTGGCTCGTCGCGGCGTTCGAAGCGACGCCGATTCCGGTCAAAGTTGCGAGCGACTACCGCGCACTCAAGTGGTCCAAGCTCGCGCTCAACATTGTTGCCAATGCCTCGTGCGCGATCCTCAACGTCCTGCCGGAACGCCTCGTGCGCATGGAGGGTGCCTTCGGTCTCGAAGTGCGCGCCATTCGCGAAACGCGCGCGGTGATGGCGGCGCTGGGTCTCACATCGCTCGACCTGCCGCGCTATCCCGTGCGCGCGCTGCAAGGCGTGGTGAGTTTGCCGATTCCGGTCGCCCGACTCGTGCTCGCGCGACGCATCGCGGGCGCGCGGGGACACAAGCCGCCGTCGCTGCTCCTGGATCTGCGCGCGGGTAAGGGCCGCACGGAGGTCGACGTACTCAACGGCGCGGTCTCCCGTGCGGGCCGGACGCTCGGCGTGCCGACACCGGCCAATGCGGCCCTCGCGCGCGTGCTCTCCGACATCGCGCACATGCCGCAGCTCTGGGCGAAGTATCGCGAACGCCCCGCGGCGCTCCTGGCGGAACTCGCGGCCGAGGAACGCCGCACGGAAGCCGCACTGCATTAGGTACGCCCCGCGGGAAGAACGTTCGGCGCCTCGCCGAACCTCGTTCGCATGCGGCACCCCGACGTTCCCGAAACCCTCGATAGCTGGCATATCCTGCACCGGATGTTTCGCTACAAGCGCCGCGCGTTCGACGCGCTAGCGGCGCCGCGGCGGCTGGCTATTACGGACGAGGCGCGCACGTACTGCGAGACGCTGGCCGCTTCAAGTGATGGCGACCTCGCGCTCGCGCAGATGCTCGGCCACAAATGCGACCTGATGCTCACCCACTATGCGAAGACGTTCGACGAACTCGGAGCCGCGCAGACCGCCTTCGATAAGCTCGAGATCGCCGAATTCGTCGAAGCGCAAACGTCGTACGTCTCGGTGCTCGAACTCGGGCTCTACGAAGCCAGCGGCAAGATCCACGCCGATCTCGCAGCGCGCGGCCTCAAGCCGCACGCGCCGGAGTGGAACGACGCCTTCGACGCGGCCATTGCCGAACAAGCGAAAGCTCCCCGCAACGCAGCGCGCCTATGGGCGCACGTGCCGGCGCGCCGCTACGTCTGTTTCTATCCGATGGACAAGAAGCGTGGTGAAGCGATCAACTGGTACCAATTGCCGTACGCCGAGCGCGCGGCGTTGATGCTCGATCATGGCAAGATCGGGCGTTCTTTTCACGGTCTGGTCACGCAGGTCATTTCGGGCTCCATCGGCTTCGACGATTGGGAATGGGGCGTCGACCTCTACGCCGATGACCCGCTCGTCTTCAAAAAGCTCATCTACGAAATGCGTTTCGACGAGGCGAGCGCGCGCTACGCGGCCTTCGGGCAGTTTTACACCGGCTTGCAGTTCTCGATCTCGGAGTTGCCGCGCTATCTGGAAGGCGACGGCGTGCCGCAGATGCGACTGGCGGCCGAGCCCGCGCTCCGCTAGCGCGACCCCGGCCGCGGGTACGATCGCTACTTGCGATGATGTACGACCGCTACTTGCGATGATGTACGATCGCTACTTGCGATGATGTACGATCGCTACTTGCGATGATGAAGGATGAACGTGTTGCCTTCGGTGTCCTCGCCAAAGGCCATGTGACATGCCGGCGTGTCTTCGACATCACCGTGGAACTTCACGCCGCGTGCCTTGTGCTGCGTCATCGCTTCGCGAACGTCGGCCACGGCAAACATGATACCGTGGCTCGTCTGCAACTCGCCCTCCGGCTTGTACAAGCCGAACGACTCGCCGCCCGGAAACGTCCACTCGCTCACGATGCCTTGATATTGCATCGTCGGTGCCATCCCAAGCAGTTCTTCGTAGAATTTCGTCGCGCGCTCGAGGTCTTTTGCATAATAGTAGCTTGCGTCGATTCCGGTTGCTTTCAGCGTTGCGTTCGTCATCGGTACCTCTCATCGTTGACTTCGGCCGACCGAACACTTTGCGTCGTACGACCGGCGGCCCTCTCCCTTTGCCGCCACTTTCTAAGGCTGCTCGCGATGGGAGACTTTCGCAGGAGAGGCTACGGTGACATTACGACCGCAACGCCGTTTCCCGCAGGTTGCGTTACTCCGCGTCGCTATCCGTGGAATGCGTAGGTTTTGATGGCGAAGTAAAGCGTCATCGCGCACGCGACGGCGATCACGAACGCACGCACCACGTGCGATGGCAAGCGTTTGACGAGATCGGCGCCGAGGTAGCCCCCGGCGATCGCGCAGACGCTCGCAACCAGCGCCGCATCCCACGCGATCGCGCGCGCGATCACGAAGGGCACGACCGCGACGCCGTTGATGACGGTTGCGAGCAGCACCTTGAAGGCGTTCGCGCGGCGCAGATCGTGCATGCCGAGCAGACCCAAGAGCGCGAGCATCAAGATCCCGATCGCCGCACCGAAGAAGCCGCCGTAGGTCGCGATTGCGAGCTGTCCCGCGAGGCCGAGCGGCGTGTCGACGCGCAGCACCTTGCCGACCTCCGCCTGGCTCGCAGCGCGCGTCAACCGCGGCCCGGCGATGAAGAGCGCCGTCGCAACGAAGAGCAACAGCGGAATGAGCTGCGAGAACGCGCCGTTGGACGTACGCAACAAGAGAAGCGCACCGAGAACGCTGCCGGCGCTGCTCGCAACGAGCATCTTGATGAGCGTTGCACGCGGAATGTCGATCTCGGAACGAAGCGCGCCTGCCGATGCAAACGAACCGAGCCACATCGCCGTGTTATTCGTCGCGTTCGCATTGATCGGCGGAATGCCCGTCGCGAGCAACGCCGGAAATGAGATGAAGCTGCCGCCGCCGGCCCCGGCATTGATGGCGCTGGCAACGAAGGCAGCGACGCCGATGAAGGCGCCGGATTGTAACGTCAATCGTTGGGCGCGACGCTTACGCTTTGGCTGCGGCGAACACGCGGCTCTTGCGAATGTCGCTCTCGTCGAGGCGCTTGAGATCGTCCGCAGCGACGGTCCCGCCGGTTTCGAAGAGTCGCGTCGCTTGGCGCAGCCGCGCGCGGTCGATCGCGTTACGGATGCTGCGCGCGTTGGCGAACTGCGGCTGCTGCATGCGCAATGCGACGTACTCCGCGAATGCGCGTTCCCCGTCGCTGGAGAGCTCGTAATTGAGCCGCTCGAGCATCAGATGGGCGATCGCCATGAGTTCTTCGGCCGAATAATCGGGAAAGTCGATGTGGTTGGCGACGCGGGAGCTCAAGCCCGGATTGCTCGCGAAGAACGTGTCCATCCGTTCTTTGTAACCGGCAAAGATGACGACGAGATCGTCGCGCTGATTCTCCATTACTTGCAGTAAGATCTCGATCGCCTCACCCCCGTAGTCGCGCTCGTTCTCGGGTTTGTAGAGGTAGTACGCCTCATCGACGAAGAGCACGCCGCCCATCGCGCGCTTGAGGACTTCGCGCGTCTTGGGCGCGGTATGTCCGATGTACTGACCGACCAAATCGTCGCGCGTCGCGACGACGAGATGGCCTTTCCGAATATAGCCGAGCCGGTGCAAGATCTCAGCCATGCGCATCGCGACCGTCGTCTTCCCCGTCCCCGGTCGCCCCGTAAAGGACATGTGCAGCGGCGGCGGCTCCGCCGCCAGGCCGACGCTCGAACGCAGCTTATCGATCAAGAGCAGGTGCGCGATCTCACGAATGCGCGTCTTGACCGGAGCGAGACCGACGAGCTCGCGGTCGAGCTTCTCGATCACCTCGCCGATGTTCGATGAACGGTACGCCTCATCGAGGTCGAGCGGCGCCCTCTCGGCCGGCTGCCCTTCCGCGGACGGTTGCGCTTCGGGCGGCACTCCCGTTGGCGGCTGCGCCGGCGGAGACGGTGGCGCTTCCGAAGCGGCTACAGAACGTTCGCTCATCGTCCCCAGTTTTCGGCTCCTGCCGCCCGAGCCATGCCGCCGCGCGAAACAAACACGCCGCCCGGTTCGGCGGCGCATTCATCGTCCGGTATCGTACGAACGCTCAGGTCTTGTAGCGTTGACCGTGCGGTTCGTTCGCCGCATAAGGATGGATGCGGTACTTGATCTGGCGATCCTTATCGACCGTGCGCTCGACCCGAAAGCCCGGTTCGTTCTTCGGCCGATTCACGATGAACGAGAGCGCCGTCGTCTGCCGCCCGAGGCTCGCATCATAGGCGTCCACTTTGACGTACTCGTTGGGATGCTCGGCGATCGCCTTGCGGACCTCGCCCATGACGCCCGCCGCATCCTTGATCTCGAACATCGGCAACCCGTACATCTCCCAGTACGTATTGCGCGGATGCGGGTCGTCCGTATATTCGATCGAGATCGGCCACCCATTATCGAGCGCGTATTGTACTTGCTTCGTAATCTGCTCGTCCGTCAAATCCGGCAAAAACGAAAACGTCCCCGAAGTAATCCTCATCGCACAGTCCCTTCCGAAAATTCAGCAACGAGCAAGGCCCCAATACTCCGCCAACCGGCAACAGGCCAGCCGTCGCCAATAAGCACGTCAGTACGACGGCGTCGCAACGACATCAGGCATGTCCGTCGACTCGTAGTTGAACGTGATGTCCTTCCAGATATCGAGCGCACGTGCGAGCGATTTGCACGATTTTGCCGCATCCTCGAGAATCTGCGGCCCGTCGTTGACATAGTCGCGCCCTTCATTGCGCGCCATGACGATCGCTTCGAGCGCGACGCGGTTGGCCTCGGCGCCCGCTGCGATGCCATCGGGATGGCCGATCGTTCCGCCACCGAACTGCAACACGACGTCTTCGCCAAGCAGATCCAGAAGCTGATGCATTTGACCCGCATGGATGCCGCCGGAGGCGACCGGCATGACCGGCGCGAGCGAAGCCCAATCCTGATCGAAGAAGACGCCGTGCGACGGGTCGGCCGGCACGTAGTCGAGCCGCAAGATGTCGTAGAAGCCTTTGGTCGTGTTCGGATCGCCCTCGAGCTTACCGACGACGGTCCCGGCGTGCACGTGGTCGACGCCGAGCAATCGAACCCACTTGGCGATGACGCGGAAGCTGACGCCGTGCGATTTCTGCCGTGTGTACGTGCCGTGTCCGGCGCGATGCAGGTGCAGGATCATGCCGTTCTTGCGCGCCCACTTCGACATCGATGTCATCGCCGTGTAGCCGATGGTGAGATCTTCCATGATGATGATGCTGCCGATCTCCTTAGCGAATTCGGCGCGTTCGTACATCTCTTCCATGGATCCGGCCGTGACGTTGAGGTAGTGGCCCTTCACCTCGCCCGTCGCCGCCTCGGCGCGATTGACCGCTTCCATGCAGAACAGATAGCGGTCGCGCCAGCGCATGAACGGCTGCGAATTGATGTTTTCATCGTCTTTGGTAAAGTCGAGACCGCCGCGCAGCGCCTCGTAGACGACGCGCCCGTAGTTCTTCGCCGAGAGGCCGAGCTTGGGTTTCGTGGTCGCGCCGAGCAGCGGACGCCCGTACTTGTTGAGGTATTCGCGCTCCATCACGATTCCGTGCGGCGGACCCTGAAACGTCTTGACGTAGGCGACCGGGATGCGCATGTCTTCCAAACGCAGCGCTTTGAGGGCCTTGAATCCGAAGACGTTGCCGATGATCGACGACGTCAGATTCGCAATCGAGCCCTCTTCGAAGAGGTCCATGTCGTACGCGATGAGCGCGATATATTGCTCGGGATTCCCGGGCACCGGATCGACGCGATAGGCGCGCGCCTGGTAGTGATCGTACGCGGTGAGCCGGTCGGTCCACACGACGGTCCACGTTGCGGTCGACGACTCGCCGGCGACGGCGGCCGCGGCTTCGATCGGATCGACGCCCGACTGCGGCGTGATGCGGAACGCGCAAAGCACGTCCGTGTCCTGCGGCTCGTAATCCGGCCGCCAATAACCCATCTCGGCGTAGGGCGTGACACCAGCATCCCAGCGTCCCTTCGTCTTGGTTTCGCCATTTGCCGCAGAGTCTTTGATCATGAAACCATCTCCAACAACTCGTTCTCGATGAGCACGACGCGCCGTGCGATCAGCAGCTGCGCGAGGGCGGGCGAATAGCTTATCTTCGTTTTGCCTTGTGCGTCGCGGAATTCCCCAAGCCACTCGGGCCGCGGGTGCGCGTGGGAGTCCATGTGCGAGCAAATCTTATCTTCAGCCCCGCGCGCGGTCGCGGGTTCGATGCCACCGTCGAGGCCACGGCAGAGAGTCGTCTTGCCCGTGCCGGAATCGCCCCGACGGCGATCGTGATCGGTCTGCTCGGCATGCGCGGCTTCCATCTGTAAGGGTCGTTGGTAGTACCGCTGTATTGCAACCCAGCCCTCTCGGGCGTCGGCCCAGGGTAAAACGCTTCCCTGCCGGGACGGCGGCCAAACGTCAACCAATCACTTCGAAGGAAAGGCGCGCGCGTGCATGACAACGCGGATGGCATGAATGCACGACGGCTCGACGGTAAGCTCGCGCTCATCAGCGGTGGCGCGAGCGGCATTGGGCTCGCGACGGCTCGGCGCTTTGCAGACCACGGCGCGACGGTGGTGCTGGCGGATATCGACCTCGCCGCGGCAGAGTGCGTGGCGGCCGAAAGCGACGCGCTCGTCGCAGCGGAGCTCGACGTCACGCGCGACGGCGGTTGGGAAAGGGTCGTCGCTACGGCCGTCGGGCGATTCGGCAAGCTCGATATCGTGATCAACAGTGCCGGCATCTCGTCGATGCGCGACATCGAATCGGTGTCGCTCGAGGAATGGCATCGCACCATGGCAGTCAATGTCGACGGCGTGTTTCTCGGCTGCCGTCATGCGGTGCGCGCGATGAAGGCGACGGGCGGCGGATCGATCGTCAATATGTCCTCCGTTTCCGGAATGATCGGCGGCCGCAATACGGTTGCATACAATGCCTCCAAAGGTGCGGTCCGGCTCCTTACGAAGTCGGTCGCGCTGCACTGCGCGCACAAACGTTACGGCATCCGCTGCAACTCCGTGCATCCGACGTTCATCGAAACGCCGATGGTACTGGGGATGCTCGAGAACGTGCGCGACGCCGCCCGCACGCGGGCCGCGCTCGAGGAGAGCATTCCGCTGGGGCGCATGGGACGCGCGGACGAAGTCGCGGATCTCCTTGTCTACCTCGCTTCCGACGAATCGCAATTCGTCACCGGTGCCGAGTTCGTGATAGACGGCGGCATGACCGCCGCCTAGCAGTATTCGCGAAACTATCGTACTGCGCTCGAGCGCGATGTTGCATATGGTTTCGCGAATACTTGGCGTTTGCGGCCTACGGCCGCAAGCCGCGGGCGTTATCTCGGTAGCGGTTCATTTGTTGAGGCGGTAAATGATGCCGAAGGGTTCTTCGGCGACTAGTTCGTAGGCGGGGTGTGCTTCGATCGTGTCGCGTTCGACGGGCGTGTGGTAGATGAGCGCGACGTCGCCGGTTGCCGACGCGGCCAAACGATCGATGAACGGCCCGAGAACCGAGGCATCGAAGGGGTTGTAGAGGTAGACGACGAGATTGCCGCACGGAAAGCGGTACGCGGCGGCGTCGCCGCAGATGAGACGCACGTCTCGACAAACGAGCGTCCGGCGGCCGATCGCGGCGAGATTGTCGCGTGCGATCGCGTGCAACGCCGGGGAAAACTCGACGCCGACGATCTGCCGGAACGGCAATGCGGCGGCCAGCAGGACGGCACGGCCCATGCCCGAGCCGACATCGATGAAGGTCGCGCGTTCGGGTCCCAGTGGTGCGTGTGCGAGGAGACGTTCGAGTTCGCCGATGGGCGTCGGCTCGTAGTGCGTTGCATGCGCGACGTTGGCTCCGATAGCGTCGGCATCGAGGTCTCCCAGGAACAGCAACGCTTCGGTTGCAACGCCGCGTTCCGCATCGAAGCGCTGCCCGGCTCGGCGACCCGCAACCCGCGCGCCCAGACGCGACGGACGTTCGTTCATACGAATCGCGGTGGGATTCGTTGCGGAGTGGGGAAGAAGGAAGCGTCGATGGCCTCTGCCCAGCTCGCCAACAATTCGAAGTACGCCAATGTCACGGAGTCGGGGCTGCGGTTGGTTTTGATCGTCGCCGGCGTGATGGCTGCCTCATTGATGCAGACCCTCGATTCCACGATCACCAACGTCGCGCTCCCGAACATTCAGGGTAATCTCGGCGCGAGCCAAGACGAAGGTACGTGGGTCGTCACGTCCTACACGATCGCGGCGATCATCGTCATTCCGATCACACCGTGGCTGCAGAATCGGTTCGGCCGCAAGAACTATTACGTGGCCTCCATCGTCGGATTTACGGTCGCGTCGGTGCTGTGCGGCGCCTCCGGCGACTTGTACCTGCTGATCTTTTGGCGCTTCGTGCAAGGCCTCTTCGGCGGCGGCTTGCTCGCAACGGGGCAGTCGATCCTGCGCGATAGCTTTCCTCCGAATAAACTCGGCGTAAGCCAGGGCATCTTCGCGCTCGGGGCGATTATGGGCCCTGCGCTCGGTCCGCCGCTCGGCGGCATCATCGTCGACAATGCGTCGTGGAACTGGGTGTTCGATATCAACGTCGCCCCCGGCATCTTCTCGGCGCTGCTGCTCTTCGCGCTACTCAAAGATCCGACCGTTCCACGTAAGGTTCCGATCGACTTCATCGGCCTGAGCTTGCTCTCGGTTGGCCTGGGCACGATGCAGTACGTCCTCACCGAGGGCGAACGTCATTATTGGTTTGCGGACACGACCGTGGCGATCATGGCGGTCCTGTCCGTATCGTCGCTCGTCTCATTCGTGTTTTGGGAACTCAATGGTACGGGCAACCCCGTCGTCGACCTGCGCGTGCTGCGCAATCGCAGCGTCTCCGCCGGTTCGCTGCTCGCGCTCGCACTCGGCATGGTCATTCTGGGCTCGACGTATACGCTGCCGCAGTTCACGCAAGGCCCGCTCGGCTTCACGCCGACGCTGAGCGGGCAACTCTTCACCCTGCGCGCGCTGCCGATCGCGCTCGCGACGCCGATCATCGTACGGCTCGTCTCGAAGATCGATCCACGCTATTTCCTAGGCGTCGGCTTCATCGTCATGGCGGTCGGCACCGGGCTGCAAGGCTTGGTCACGACGGGTCAAGCGAGTTTCTGGACGTTCGCTGTTGCACTCGTCTTAGTTGGGCTCGGTGCCGCAATGCTCTTCGTGCCGCTAACGATCGCCGTGCTCGGCGCGACCACTCCGCAGGAAGGCCCCAAAGCGAGCGCCTTCGTTAACCTCGCCGTGCAGCTCGGCGGATCGATCGCGGTTGCCCTGCTCGACGTCGTCATCGACCGGCGCTGGGCGTTCCATTCGGCCGTCCTCGGCGGCGCGATCGTTCCCTCGAATACGACGGTGCAGCAATATCTCGCCCAGGGAACCGCGGGACAGCTCGCGCAGCTCGTCAATTCTCAGGCCGCGATTTTGGCTTATGCCGACGCGACGTTCGTCACCGCGCTCATCGCCGCGGTCTTCATGCCGCTGGTCTTCATCATGCGCAAGCCCGGCAAACCCGCCGGCCCCGTGGAAGTCGGCGGTTAAGGAACGTGGTAATTGCCTGAAGGCCCACAGGTTGCGCGTTACGCGCGATTGCAGTCGGAGATCTTGGTCGGCAAACGCATTCACGCGGATTCGCCGAACGGACGGGCCGACGAGGCCGCCGCGCTCGTCGATGGCAAAACGCTTCGCGGTATCGAAGCGGTCGGCAAACATCTGCTCTACGATTTCGGGAGCGAGCGGTACCTGCACGTCCATTTGGGGCGCTTTGGCAACTTCGACGATGGCCCGATGCCGTTACCGGAACCCAAAGGCATCTTGCGCTTTCGCATGTACACCACGAAGCATTGGTTCGAATTGCGTGGAGCGATTGCCATCGAGACCTTCGATGCAGACATGCGCGCGCTCTTGGAGGCGCGCATCGGACCCAATCCGCTCGATCCATCCGCCGATTCCAAACGTGCCTTCGCGAAGCTGGCAAAGAGCCGCGCGCCGATCGGGCTCTTATTGATGGATCAGTCGATCATCGCGGGCATCGGAAACATCTACCGCAGCGAAGTCCTCTTTCTCAATCACGTGCACCCGCGAACGCCGGGCAGTGCGCTCGACCTGCGTACTTGGCGTGCGATGTGGAAAGATCTGGCACGTCTGATGGTTCACGGGGCGGACGTCGGCCGGATCGTTACGACGCATCCGCGGGACCGCGAGAAGCCCAAGGGAGCCGTCCGGCGAGTCGACCGGTTTTACGTGTATCGCCGCACCGGCTTGCCGTGCCGCTGGTGCGGCACCCCGATCGAAGCGGGCGTTATGGGAACGCGCAATGTCTTTTGGTGTCCGCACGATCAGGTCGAGGCCACCGGCGTCGAGCGCGCAACGCGCAACGCAGCGCGTTAGAAAGCGCGCGGCTCGGCCTGCTCAGTGCGTCGCGCGCTTGCCGAAAAGCACGATGCGGACGGCCTCCGAAGCGGCGTTGTAGAGGGCGACCTCGGTCGTCGAACCGCTATACGGGCTTGCTTGGGATTGCGTGCCGGCGAGAAAGCCGTTGCGGATGGCCTGTAGACAACCGCTCACGTACTGGATCATTCATTCTCCTCGGGGCAAATTGCGGGCTCGCAAAAACAGCAGCCTCGCTCGAGGTCTTCTACCCACGCGCGAAGCCGTTTCGCGCCCGGCGGCGAGCCGGGGCGCCGGCGCCGGGGCGCCGCTCCCTTCGCCGAGCGCTCGATTCGCGTGTGAGTTCGCGCAAGGCGCGGGGAGACGCTCGGGTGGGCGCCGCGAACGTCGACGATTCTCGACGATCTCGCGAGCGGGTCCTATGCGAGCGCGAAGAATATGTAGGAGCGGCAGATGGATGACGAAACGACGGTAACCGATCGAAGGCTTCAGCATCGAGTCGCGATGGTGTGCGGCTCGGTCGTCGGGGTTGCCGTCTTCATCTACCTCGCCATCACGCAGCATCTCGTTCGGGGCCGGCCGTACGGGCCATTCTGGTGGACGAACCTCGTTCTGGGAGTGGTCGTCTTCGGAGGCGTCGGCGCGCTCGCGGCGGTTCTCGTCTACATGGGCCTGCGTCGAGAGCGCACACTGTAAACGAAGACGTGCGCGCCGCGTGCTTACGCCGCGAGCCCACGCCGTTCCAGGGAGCGATAGCCGATCGCTTCGGCGACGTGCGCGGCCTCGATTGCGGGCCGTCCGGCGAGGTCGGCGATGGTCCGTGCGACGCGCGCGATGCGATCGAGCGCGCGCGCCGAGAGACGGCCTTGCGCGCTCGCCGCGCGCAGCAACGCCGTCGCACTCTCGTCGAGCGGGCAAAAGTGCCGCACGTCGCTGCCGGCGACGTTCGCGTTGGCGTGGTAGGGTGTCCCAGCAAAGCGGTCGCGCTGCGCGATGCGCGCTGCTTCGACTCGCGCGCGCACCGTAGCTGATGCCTCGCCGGGACGGCGCGTGACGATTTCGTCGAAGGGCACCCGCGCGACGTCGACGTGCAGGTCGATGCGGTCGAGCAGCGGCCCGGAAAGCTTGGCGACGTACTTCGCGATGGCTGCGTCGTCGCAGCGGCAATTCGTGCCGCGCGTCCCGTGAAAGCCGCATGGGCACGGATTCATCGAAGCGACGAGCGTGAAACGCGCCGGGTATACGAACGTTCCCGCAGCGCGGGCGATCGCGATCGTACCCTCCTCGAGGGGCTGACGCATGACTTCGAGCGCGGCGCGCGAGAACTCCGGCAGCTCGTCAAGAAAGAGTACACCATTTTGCGCGAGCGAGATCTCGCCGGGTCGCGGCGCGCTGCCGCCGCCGCACAGCGCGATCTGTGAAGTCGTGTGATGCGGCGCACGAAAGGGCCGCGCGGCGACGATGCCCGCGTTTGCATCGAGCATACCCGCGACGCTGTGGATCTTGGTAACCTCCAGCGCTTCGGCCGGCGACATTGCCGGCAAGATCGAGGGAAGACGACGTGCGAGCATCGTCTTGCCGCAACCGGGTGGGCCGACGAGCAAGACGTTGTGGCCTCCCGCCGCGGCGATCTCGAGCGTGCGCTTTGCTGCGACCTGGCCGCGCACGTCGGCGAAATCGCCCTGGGCATCGGGCTTGGGTTCGAATGCGGCCACCGGCGCAACGTAGCGGAATTTCTCGCCGTGTCCTAGCGCAATGGCAACGGCATCGTGCAGCGCGTCGATCGCATAGACGGTCAGGCCGTTCACGAGCGAGGCTTCGCGCGCGTTCGGGCGCGGAACGACGAGCGCATCGAAACCGCTGTTGCGCGCGGCAATCGCCATCGGCAAGACGCCACGCGTCGCGCGAACTTCTCCGTCGAGCGCGAGCTCGCCGAGCGCCACGAAACGCTGCAGCGCGAGCGTATCGACCTGCTCTTCGAGCGCGAGCAGCGCGAGCGCGATCGGTAGATCGAACGCAGCGCCGCCTTTGCGGACGTGCGCCGGTGCAAGGCTGACGAGCACGCGGCCGGCGGGAAAGCGATAGCCCGAGTTGATGACGGCGGCACGCACGCGGTCGCGCGCTTCGGCGAGACTGCGATCCGGCATGCCGATAATGGCGAAGCCGGGCGTGCCGGCCGCGCTATCGGCTTCGACGCGGACGACATAGCCGTCGATGCCGAGCATCGCGGCCGAATGTGCAAGTGCGAGCACGATATTCCTCCAGCTCATGCCATTCGCGACGCGCGAAGCGTCCAACAAGGCGCCTAGCGACGCCCTCTACGCATCCGACGCCTAGCCTCTTTACGATGGATCAGCTGCCAGACCGTGGCGTGAAGACCAGCTGCATGCCCAGGTCGAATTTCCGCCGGGCCGGACGATCGTGTTCGGCTGCGACCTGAGCGAGTCGTGCAGCGACGGCTGCCCCTTCGGTTGACGTGATGGGCAAGACGCTTACCTCGTTCTCGTCGTGGTCGTTGCGGATCTGTACGTTGTACGTCGCTACGGCGCACTAAGCGGTAGTTCCCGTGCTTGAAGCGTCAGAAAGCCTGTATCGACGGTCTTTCTGACGCACAACCGGCGCCGGATGGCTGTCTACGCGACTGGCAGATTTCGCACGAGCTCGAGCGCCTTGGCTTGCAG